>ERZ773083.1737-NODE-1737-length-14402-cov-3.010664_pt1 | contig 14402 bp, 14 predicted proteins | sample MGYA00511465_ERZ773083 | MGnify/ENA primary metagenome ERZ773083 (study PRJEB29015, sample SAMEA2738001) | human oral metagenome | biome: human oral; feature: human-associated habitat; material: dental | place: China | collected 2060 ... | reverse complement strand
TTTTGTTAAAGAAGTGAATCCATTAAAACAAGGATTGAAACAGGTTTCCCTTAGGCCTCCATACAAAATATTACTATCTAGTTAAAGAAGTGAATCCATTAAAACAAGGATTGAAACCTTGGAACATCCAGTTGCTTAACAAATAGCTTTCTGTGTAAGTTAAAGTAGTGAATCCATTAAAACAAGGATTGAAACATAATATATAATAAAAATAACAACTTTTATAGGGTTGTTTTTTTATTTTTTAAAAAAAATAAGTTAAATTATCTTCTGAATAGGTTATTCGAATACTATATAATAGATTTATCATAGAATATAGGAGTGATAAAAATGGCAAAAAGAAGTATAAATGTTGATGAAATAAGAAAAGCAAAAAAAATGGCAAGATTTTTAGGAGAATTTTCAGAAAATTTTTTAGTGGTTGTTAGATTGGTAGAGGCAGTTATAAAAGGGGAATATCAAATAGAAACTTGGAATTTAGTTAAATTAATAGGAGCTATAATGTATGTTATTTTACCGTTAGATGCAGTGCCAGATGCTATTCCAGTTTTAGGTTTTACAGATGATATAGCAGTAGTAGCAGAAATTTTGAAAAGTATGGCAGATATAATAAACGAGTTTAAAAAATGGGAAGAAAATAACTAAAAAAATTGCTTGATAGCTTCTTATAAAAAGTATTATATAATTTAGTAATTTGAGAAGTTGTCGAGCATATTTATAAAAAATTATGATAATTTTTATTACTTTAATTAGATTTTTGTTAAAAAAATTTAGTGAAAAATTGTTATTTCTTAAAAAATGTGGTATAAAATATATTATAGATTGATTTATTTATAAAAATACTGGATAAATGAAAGAGCATTAAGGGAGAGAAAATAGATGAATGGTGTAATTTTAGAACTTTCTGCGGTAGAAGATAAAATTATAGATAATGAAAAAATGTATAGTTTTGAGATTCATAAAAGAATGTCAGAAATACTGAAAATAGATAAGCGAGAGGAATTGAGAGTTTCAAATATTTTTGGGGAATTTTTTAATGAAAGCATAAAATTGGAAAAAGGAGAAAAATATAAGATTAGAGTAATTACTAAAACACAAGAAATTTTTTTAAAATTACAAGATCAGTTGTTTCAATTAGCTATAAACAAAGAAAATCTTGTAATAGGAGATGGAATTTTTCAGTTAGTTGGAATTATAACCAAAAATGATACTTGGTGTGGTGAATATGATTTTGATAAAGAGATGAAAGCGTTAGATGTAGGAACATTGAGCTTTTATGAAAAAGTAAATTTAAAAATTGTTAATCCCATTTTAGTAAAAGGAAAGTCAATTTTTGGATTTGAAAAAATATTAAAAATTATTTTGCAGAATGTGGAAGAAGATACAGGTTTTGAAACACAGGAAATGGAAGAGAGCATTTTAAATTCAATTACAATAAAAAGAGAACTTTATAGAGAAAAAAGGGTAAATTTATTAAATGATGAGATAAAAAAAGTTTATTTAGGAGATATAGAGCTTGTGTTACAAGGATACTATGGGAAGATGCTTTTAATTTTTCTTCAGTATGTGAAATATGTTGGTGTTGGAGAATTTAGAGAGTATGGATTTGGAGAAATTATAAGCAGAAGTTAATCCCTAAACCTATTTAAAGTATAATTGATAAAAGATTAAAACATAAAAATTATTTAAAATAAATTTTAAGGAGGCAAAATGAGCGAAAAAGATAAAACATTTGAAGATGTATTAAAAGAAAATAGAGTTTTAGTAAGTATTGAAACTGTAAAAATAAAAGATTTTATTTTTTCAACGAATAAATTGAAACTGATTAGAGGAGCAAGTTATCTTTTGGATTATATGAATCAAGTCGAAGTGCCAAGAATATTGAAGAAATATGGATTAGAATATAATTCAAAAGAGCTTGTAGATGAGATTTATAATATTAATGCCGACAAGGAATTTTTAGAAAAAGTAGATGAAGAAATAGACAAGACTATTGATAAAAGAATATTGTATATTGGTGCTGGAAATGCTAAATTTTTAGTTGATAGTGAAAAAACGGCTGAAAAGATATGTAAAGAGATAAAAGAAATATACAAAAATTTAGCTCCAAGTGCAAAAGTGGTAGCAGAATATTATGAAATGAAAAAAAATGAAGAAATATGGACAGCAATTGATGAATTGGCACAGAAAACTGCTGAGAAAAAAAGTGAAGGATTTCCTATGTTGAATATTGATTTACCATTTGCTGTGAAGTGTGATTTATCAGGGACTGAACCAGCGGTTGTGAGTTGGAAAAATATCAAAGATGATTTGGAAAACATAGAAATTCATAGAAGTGGTGAAGGTTCTGATAATGATAAACAGGTGGAAGATACTATAACTGCTATAAGAAATGTTATAAAAAAAGATAACATGAAAATTAGTGAAGAAAGTGCTGTAAAAATTAAGTATTCTAATAAAATGATAAAAGATGATGTGAATGAGATTGGATTTTATTCGATTATAAAAAAAGCTCTTAATTATGATATTCATTTAAATACAGAGATTGATGATTATTCAGTAGGAGATAGCTTTATTGGATTTGTGTATAGTGATGGAGATGGACTTGGAGATTTTTTGAAAAATGTAAAAAAAGTTTATACAACTGAAGAAGAATATTTAAAATTTATGAGAAAATTCAGTGTTATTTTGGATAGAAATACAAAATATGTATTAAAAGAAGTTATCAAAAAGATGTATGATGCTGAAAAATTTGTTAAGAAAAAAGCAATTTCGAAAGAAGAAAAAATTGAAAAATCTATAATAGGAGAATTTTTAATTGTTGGTGGAGATGATGTTTGTGCAGTATTTCCAGCAGATTTAGCAATAGAAATTTCGTATGAATTTCAAAAACAATTTGAAGAAAAAATGAAAAAATTTACTGAAATTGAAAATCAAAAAAATGAAAAGAAAAATCCAGAAAATATAACTTCTTCTTGTGGAGTTGTAATTGCGAAAAATAAAACACCGATGTTTCAACTATTTGAACAAGGCCTTAAATTACAAAAATCTGCTAAAGCAAAAAGATATCAAGAAAATAAAAATAGAGAAGGGAAAGTGCGAACAGGATATATTGATTTTCAAGTGATTGGTAATGAAGGAAATGTAAATATAAAGGAATATAGAAAAAAATGGTATAATAAATTTGATAAAGAAGATAAAAATAAAGGGAAATTACATGTTTCTAGAAGACCTTATAGTATTAGTGGATTGGAAAATGAAGAATATAAAGATGTGTCTGAAAGTATTGATAAACTTATTGACCAAGTGAAAAAATTGAAAATAAAAAGTTTTCCAAATACAAAAATCAGATATATTTATGATTTGAAAAAGGATGATACTAAAACTGATAATGAAAAAATTATGGAATCAATAAATATTTTATCTAAAATGAGCACGGAAGAAATTCAAGTTTTAAATGAATTGTGGGGAATAAAAGATAAAATGAACTTAAGTTTTGACAATGAAAATAAAGATGAAAAATTTAAAGAATTTTTTGATAATATTTTTGATATATTGGAAATTTATGATTTTATTCAAAAGGATAAAAGCTCTTCAGAAAAGGAGGATAATAATAGTGGGAATTAAAATAGGATATGAAGTAGAGTTATTAACTCCAGCAATTACAGCAGAGACTGGAACAATTGGTAAAGAGATAGATGTAGAAGTCAAAAGAGATAAAAATGGGACACCTTATTTTTCAGCAAAGCATATAAAAGGAGTTTTTAGAGCAAAAGTTTTAGAATTTAAAAATGCTTTAAGTGGAGATGGTAAAGAATTTACTGAAAAATATTTTGGAAGTGGAGGAAATAATCCAAGTAAAATTAGATTTTCAGATTTGAAATTAAAGATTGAAAAGAATATTGGAGATGAAGAATATCAAAGAAGATTAGAAAATAAAATTGGAAATAGATATGGTGTAAAAATTAATAGAAAAACAAGAGTAGCAGAGGAAAATTCATTATTCAATTATGAATTTGTAAAACCAAAAAATATTTATGCTGGAAGTTTTGAACTAAGTAATGATTTTTTTGAAAAAAGTGAAGAAGATATAAAATTTCTATTATCAAGTTTTTTGCATATTGATAAAATTGGTGGATTGAAGTCGAGAGGATTAGGAAAAGTATTAGTTCAATTTGTATCGATAGAAAATGATAAAAGAAATAATTTTAAAGAAGAAAATGATAGATTTAAAATTGTAGAGAAAATATTGAAAGAAGTAAAATCAAAAAATAATTATAAAAATCAAGGAATAAAAAAATTAAATGAACTGGAAAAATACAAATATACTTTGAATTTTGTAGAACCTGCTGTACTTCAAGGGAAAGTCAATAAAAATGAAGTTGAGTTAAGAAAATCATTACAAGGATCATCAATAAGAGGTGCAATTATTCAGTATGGTCTTGATAATGGATTTGAAAGTGAAATTGAAAAATTATTGAAAATAAAAATTTCTGAAGTTAGAAAGTTTGTAAGAGAAGATAAAAATGAAATAAAAGAAGAGTTTAAATTAGCTAGTGGATTTAAAACAAAATATCCTATTGAAGCAGATAATTATAAAAAGATGGATAAAGCAGTTAGTGTAATGAAAGAATATAAAGTGAACGAAGAAGATGAAAATGGGATAAAATTAGAAAGGGATTCATTAGCATTATTGAATGCGACAGGAACAGAATTAAGCATAAAGATTGATGAAAAAACACGAACTACAGAAGAAAGCTTGTTATTTAGTACAGAATATACGGATTTAACTAATGTAGCAAATAAGGAAGAAGTCTTTTTTAAAGGGAATGTGGAAATTCCAAAAGGATTATTTGAAATTGGTAAAAAATATGAGCTAAAAATAGGAAAATATAAAACAAAAGGATTTGGGAAAGTAGAAATTAAATTTGAGAAATTTTCTGAAGAGAAAGGTAAAAATATTAGTGAAAGAATAGAGAAATTGAATAGTCAAATTAAAGAAGATTTTAAAGAATTCGATAAAAGAAATGATAAAGAGAAAGTTTATTTTGGAGATGAATTATTAAAAGAAGAAAAACAAAAATTGATAACATTTGATTTTCTTTCAGATATGATTTTGCCGTTTAATGAAGTTAGTAATGTTGGAAAACAAATTTTGGAATTATTTGATGAAAATTTTGGAGAAAAATTAACTTTGAATAATAGAAGAACTTTTGTGAATGTAGAGAAACTAAGAGGATATAATATCATAAACAATTCAAGAAAAATGGATGAAATAGTTATAACTCAAGGAAGTGTAATTTCTTATTGCATTAACAATGAAGATTTAGAAGACATTTTAGAAAAATTAGAGAAAATAGAAGAAAATGGAATTGGACTTAGAAGAAATGAAGGCTTTGGAAGAGTTAGAATTTGTAGTGAGAGAAAATATGAAAAATAGGAAATTTAATGTAGGAGAAAATTATGTATACCTTTATACCTGAAAGAAAGAATAAAATAGCAAAAAAGGAAAGTTTAGAGAAGAATTTAAGTGTAGAAGAATTATTTTTAAAAGATATTAATGAAGAATTTGTGGATAATTTAGAAAAAGAAAAAATTTTGAAAAAATTTTTAGAAAACGATAAATTTAAAGAAATAATTTCTGATATAGAAAAGAAAGAAGAAAAAAAAGAAGTATTGAATTTGTCACAGTTTAAAAGATTTTATGATTTTATAAAAGAAAGAAAATTTGATTTTTTTGATGAGGAAAAAAAAATAATAGATTTTATTGATAAACAAAAAGAAAGAAAAATCGCAACAAAATTTTATGAGTTTGTAACAGAAGAATTTATTGAAGAACCTTTAAAGATAAAAGAAAAAGATAAAAAATTAGATGAAGAATTTAGAAAATTAGAATCCAAAAAAAATAAAAAAAGTTTTCAAGCATTAGAAAAATATCTGTTATATATTTTTGGAAAGAAAAGAATGAAAGAAAAATTAGATAAAATAGAAAAAATGGAGGTAGAATAATGGATTTTTCAACATTTAAAAATAAATATATCTTAACAGGGAAAATAGTTGTTTTGAATGCTCTACATATAGGAAGTGGAAGAGAAAAAGATGATAGAGATGCACCTTTTATATCATTAGATGATGATAAAAATTTTTATATTCCTGGATCAACTTTTAGAGGATATTTAAGTACAAAATTAGAAAGATTTTTAGATAGTGGAAATGGATTTAAAATAAAAAATAATGGTGAAGAATTAAATGAAGCTGATGTAAAATTGATATTTGGATATACTAACTTAGATAAAGAAAAAAATTTAGATGTAAAAAAAAGAGTTGTAGCGAAGTTTTTAAATAAAAAAATAGAAGAAATCGGAGGAGAAGAAGTTAATAAAAATCTAAAAGACTTGAAATCTTTAGCAGGAAGAATACATATATCTGACATGCCTGTATTAAAAAATGTCAAATATGTAACAAGAGATGGAATAAAAATTGATAGAAATACAGGAGCTACTGAAAAAAGAGCAAAATTTGATTATGATGTAGTTCCCGCAGGAACAGAATTTGACTTAAATATTGAATTGGAAAATATAGAAAATTACCAATTGGATTTAATAGGATTAGCGTTAAATGATATTTTAAAAGACAATGGTGATTTATTTGGAGGTAAAACTTCAAGAGGAATTGGAAAATGTAGATTGAAAGATTTAAAAATGAAGTATGTGACATCAGAAGATAAAGAAAAATTAAAAAAATATATTTTTGAAGGTAAATTTCCTTATGAAATTAAAGAGCAGGAAAAAATATTTAAAACAGAGAATCTTAGCTTAGATTAGGAGAAGAAAAATGACAAAAGAATTTTTAAAATTGGAAAATAAATTGGTTTTAGAATTAGAAATTGAACCTATTTCTCCTTTAATCATAAAATTGGGAGATGGTTCTGAAGAAGAAAATAGCAATAAAGAAAAAAGTGAAAGTGTAATATCATTCGTGACTTCAGATTCTCCAAGAGGGAATTTAGTAAAATATGATAAAAATAATAAAAGCAAAGATTGTAGAAAAGGAGAAATATTCATTCCTGGTTCTGCATTAAGAGGGTTATTTAGAGAAAAATTTAATAAAATTTATGATATAACAAAAGATGATGAATCAAATTTTAAAGAAAAAAATAAAAATCATAGAGAAGTTGATAATTTATTTGGTTGGATAGAAGGAGAAGAAGCTAAAAAAGGTAGAATTTTTATAGAAGATGCTTATCTTGAAAAAGAGGAATTGAGAAAAAATTTTTATTTAAAAAATATTGACGAAGCATTAAGTGAAGTAATAATGAAAAGAGACATAACTCCAATAGATCAATTTACTGGAAAAGCGGTTGTGCCATTGAATTATGAATGTACAATGGAAAAATTTGAAACAGAATTGATTATAAATAATATTAGTTTAGAAGAAATGAAAAATATTTATTTTATTTTAAGAGATAGTTATTTAGGAGAAATTAGATTAGGAAATTCTAAAACAAGAGGATTTGGGCAAGTAAAATTTAATATTAAAAGTATGGTTATTGAAAATTATAGAGATAAAACAAAATTTGTAGTTAATTTAAAGAATTATTTTGAGATTGATTTTTTAAATTCAATAAAATTAGGAAATGAATTTTTAAGAGAAAATTTGAGGTTAAAAAAAGAATTTAAAGAAATAAATGTAAAAAATCCAAATGAGTTTATAAAGGCACTTTTTAGAGAGGTGGAATAATGGAATTTAAAAAATTTGATAAAGAGAAAATGAAACAAGAATTACAAAATGATATTTATAATTTAGTTTATATAAATTATGAAAAAGAAAATGGAATAAAAATATTCAAAAATGAAGGAAATGCTTTGAATTTGCTACCTGAAAGTGATTTTGAAAATTTTTATAAGATTTATATTTTTAATAATAATTTTATGAAAACAATTTATAAATTTGGAGAAGATGATTGTAGATATTCAGAAGTAAATTCAGAAGAATTTGTTGAAAATACTAAAAAGTTTAGAGAAATATTGATAGAACTTAAAGCTGATCAAGATAAAAAAGAATATAATCGTTTGAAAATATTAATTGGTGAAAATAAGGTTAGTGGGAAAGAAATGATACAATTTTTGGGATTTTCGGGAGGTGCAAAAAATGAAAGGGAAAGTAATTAAGATGGATAACTCTACGAAAGAAGTAGAGATAGAAGTTAAAAGAAAAAGAGAAAAATATACAGTAGGAAAAGCTATCTTTAATCAAAAAAAATTTCAAGAAGGAGATAATATAGAGTATAATCTTAAAGGTAAAAATTTTGAGTTTGTAAAAAAAATTAGTAGTGAAGAAATGAGAGATACAAGAAATAATTTTTCAAATAATACGAAATTTGGCGGAAATAAACATAAATCAAAAGAACCAGTAAAAGTGAAACAGTATCCTTATAATTTTGTTTCTCTTAAAGATAAAAAGGATGTGGTATATAAAGGAGAAAGAAAATTAGGAACAAATACTGGAAAATTAGTTTGTAAACTAGTAAATAAAACACCTTTATTCATAATGGGAGAAAGCGAACAAGATAATAAAGGACATACTAAAGAATGGTTTTGTAGAGAAAAAGGGATACCTATAATTCCCGGAAGTTCTTTAAAAGGTGTAATAAGAAACATAATAGATGTTTTAACAAATAGTGTTATTAGAAATGTGGAAGATGAAAAATTAGAACAAAGAATGGGTGCAGGGAAATTTGAATCTGTATTTGGAATAATAGAATCCCTTCCAGAAAATGGTAAAAAAGGAATAATTGTTGAAGCAGAAAAAATAAAAGTTAAGACGAAAGAAAAAATAGAAAGTGGGTATAAAAAATTTGAGTTTAAAGATAATGGTAAGGAATTTTCAAAAAAATATAATGCAAAAGATGGATTAATAGAGAGAGTAAAATTAAAAGATTCAATTTATAATTTAAAAGAAACTGAAATTAAAATAAAACCTGGTGTAACAACAGTAGAAAAATTGATTAACAATTCTAAAGAATATAAAAATTATTTAACAGATAATGAAAATGGTGTTCAGGGAGTATTGTGGTTTTCATCGCCAATTTATGGAAAGATACATGAAAAATTGTTAATACCCAAAAAAAATGGAAGAAAATTTGAATTTTCAAAAGAAGAATATGAAGATTTTAAATATATAATAAAACAAAGAGCTGAAAGAATAAAAAATGGAAAAGATATAAATTCAAACACATTTTATTATGATAAAAATTTAGAGATAGGTGATCCTTTATTATTTGAAGTGAAAGATAGAAAAATGGCAGAACATTTAGCTTTTTCTGAAATTCCACGATTGAGATATAAATTTTCACCATTGGATTTGGTTTCAGAAGAATTTCGTCCAGGTGATTCATTAAAAAAATTATCTTTTTCAGAAAGATTATTTGGTACAACAGGAGACAATACAAAAAAAGATGAAGAGAAAAAAGATGAGTTAGTTGCACTTTCTGGAAGAGTATTTTTTGAAGATGCTAAAAATTATAAACCTGAAATGATAGATAATGGAAATCTAGTTACTTTGAAAGCATTTGGGGAGCCACATCCTACTTTAACAACTTTTTATTTAGATAATATTGAAAAAAATTATAATGAAAATAAAGGTGTCAGTATTCGAGGTAGAAAATTTTATTGGCATCATAAGGAAAAAATTGGAAAATCTTTTTCAGAATACAGAAAATCAGTAGAAATGCCAAAAATTAAAAATAAAAATGGTAAATATGAAAATGAATTGGCATATAATTCAAGTTTAGAGTTAACGGATATAAATAATGAATTTGAATTCAATGTTAATTTTGAAAATTTAACAGATGAAGAGTTGGGAGTATTGATTTATGCTATAGAGCTTGAAGATGGATTATTACATAAAGTAGGTAAAGGGAAAGCTTTTGGATTTGGAAGTTGTAAAATTGAAATAGAAGAATTTATATTGGAAAATAAAAATAAATATAGGGACTTTTTTGTTGAATCTTTTGAAAAAGAAAATACAAAAGAATACTATATAAATAAAGCAAAAGAAAAAAGATATTTTGATGAAAAAAGAAAAAATATTAAAGAATTAAAAGCAATACTTTCTGAAACAAATGATTTAGACTTTAGTGAAAGCCCATTTCCTGAAGCTACTAATAAAAAGGGAGAAACTAATAGTTTGAATTGGTTTGTTAATAACAAAAAAGGGGATAGAAAGATAGTTTTATTATCTATATTGGATAAAAATCCAAAATAAGAATTTAAGGAGTTCTAATAGTGAAATACTCAATACTAAAATTCAAAAGAAACGAAAAGCATACAATGAGAGACCTAGAAAAATTAAGAGGCTTTTTGGCAGATAAATATAAAGAAAATGTGTTATTCCATAATCATTTATCAGACGGATATAATTATTCGTATCCTAAGTTGCAGTATAAATTGATAAAAAATACACTTTCTGTGATGGGAATTGGTGAAGAGATTATTGAAATAAATAAAAAACTTTTTGAGGAAGTTGATTATTTAAATATTGATGGAAATTTTATTTTTGATATTCAGAAAGAGCTGGAAATATACGACGAAGAGATAAAATATACAGGCGATAAAATGTATGAATATAGATTCGTGACACCTTATTTGCCATTAAATGAAAAAAATTATGCAAAATACTTGAAAAGAGAATACACATTGGAACAAGCTATTACGAATAATATATTAGAAGTTTTAAAAGGATTGGGAATTTGGCTTGACAGAGAAAATAAAATTTATGTATCTCAAAATTTAGAAATAACATCAAGAGATTTAAAAAATGTAAATATGATAGCGTTTATAGGAAGTTTTTCTGTGAATATGAAATTTCCAGATTATTTTTCGATTGGAAAAAGAAAAAGTATTGGATTTGGAACTTTTATAAAAAATAATTTTTAATTTTTATTTTTTGGGGAGAAATATCAAGAGTTTAATTTCGTAATATTTGGGTGTATAAAAATTTTTGTGAAAACCTCTAAATAATATATGGTAAAATAACTATATAATATTTGGAGGTTTTTGTTATGGCTAAAAAGAAAATTAGCATTGAAGGTCAAATTCTTTTTCTTTGCTCTAAAGAGGTGAGCAGCATAGATATTGAATATCATTTTAACAATCAGAAAAACAGTTTGCTATTTAATAATCAAAGTTTAGGATAAACTATATAAAGTTTAAAATTTAATTTTAGATAATATGTCATTAAAAGTTACTTCTTTATTATAATAATCTAATTTTTCTAACCATATTTCTAATTCATTCTTTCTTTTTCTAAAAATATCCAAATCCTTTTTATTTCTCGATATAATTCCTTCAAAATGTTCGGGTAAGTTGCATAATTCATAATAACCACACAAAAAATCATATTTTGAATTATTCCCTAATGAAATAGACCAGTTAAATGGCATTTTAGATTTTTCTATATCAATATAAATTTCTGAAACCCATTTTATTTCATTTTCTTCTTCTATTAAATAATATGGTTTTTTATTATTTTTAAAATAGCATATTCCCATTACCAGATAATCTATAATATTTTTACTATTTTTATATCTTATTTTCATACAAACTCCCTATTTATTTTTCAAATTCGTATAGCATATTATCAAAAATTTTACTATAGTCTAAAATTTCATCATAATATTCTAAATTTTTTTGCCAATTCTTTTTCATTTCATTAGATTGTAATTTCAAATATTCTATTGCTTCTTTTCCTTCCCAGTGATAAGCGGCGTAAATAATATTTTTTGTTAATTTTTGTGGACCTATAATTATCTTACACCATTCTTTATTTATTACTTTCCAGTGCCAATTAAAAGGTATTCTTCCATCAATAATTTCTAACTCTGTACCAAGAACTTCAAAATTGCTATACAACAAAAATAATTTTTCCTGATTATCTAAAATAACAATTCCAAAAACTTCATGAATCGTTCCATTTTCTTTTAATTTTACTTTCATTAAATATTTTCACATCCTAATTTTTCTATCTTTAATTAATAAGATTTAATCTACTGTTATTTTTGTATAGTTTTTTATTTATTACATCATATTAACAGGATCAACATCAACTGTAATTCTCACATTACTGTCATTAAATTTAGCCAAATATTTTTTTATAATTTTTTTTATTTTTGGTATATTTTCTTTGTTAAATTTAAAATAAATTTGGTAGCGAAATCTTGAATTTATTTTGAAAATTGGAGCATGAAAAGGCTCTGAAATAAATTCGTTTGCGGATATTTTTATATTTTTATTTACAGTTTTGGAAATATATTTATAAAAAATATTTGCTTTTTCACATGCTAAATTTTCTTTTGTAGAAGAAATTACAATAACAATAAGTCGTCCAAAAGGAGGATAATTAAAAGATTTTCGCAAAAATAGCTCATTTTTGTAATAACCTTCGTAATCATTTTCAATTGTTTTCGTAATGACATCGTTATTTTCGTTAAATGTCTGAATTATGACTTTTCCATCTTTTGAACCTCTTCCAGCTCGTCCAGAAGCCTGTGTCAACAATTGAAAAGTTTTTTCTCCGGCACGAAAATCTGGAAAATTTAAAATTATGTCAGCGTTGATAATTCCAACTAATGTGACATTTGGAAAGTGGAGTCCTTTTGCGATAACTTGGGTTCCCAGCATTATATCGTATTTTTGATTTTTGAAGTCATTGTAAATTTTTTCATAGTCGTTTTTAGTTTTCATTGTTTCAGAATCCACTCTTATCATTTTTGCAGTTGGAAAAAATTCTTTCAATTCTTCTTCAACTTTTTCAGTTCCCACCCCCATTTGCTGCATTTTTTCGCTGCCACATTCCTTGCAAAATCCACTAAAATGTTCTTCATATCCGCAGTAATGGCATTTCAGCTGATTAGTCTTTTTATAGTAAGTTAGTGAAATGCTGCAATTTGGACAAGTTGGGATATTTTGGCAATTTTTGCATTTTAAAAAGTTTGAAAACGCTTTTCTATTTAAAATCAGTATAATTTGCTCTTTTTTTTGCAAAGTTTGAGAAATTTCTTTTAACAGTTTTTCTGAAAAATTTTCTGTTGTTTCATTTAAATTTACAATTTCATATTCTGGAATTTTAGAATTTTGAAATCTATTTTTTAATTCAATTAACTGTATATCGCCTTGTTTTGCTTGATAAAAACTCTCAAACGATGGAGTTGCTGAACCTAAGATAACTTTGACTTTTGTATTTTCGTTTAGAAGCGCTCTTTTTATTGCGACATTTTTTGTGTGATAACGGGGATTATTTTCCTGCTTGTAAGTATTTTCATGTTCCTCGTCAACAATTATGTATTTTAAGTTTTGAACAGGCGCAAAGATGGCAGATCTTGCTCCGATTACGATTTTTTTCCCCCCATTTCTAATAAAAGTCCATTCTTCTCGCTTTTCTTTATCGCTAAGTTTACTGTGCAAAATAGCAACTTCATCTAAAAATTCTTCTTCCAGTCGCTCTATCATCTGTGTCGTCAAAGAAATTTCTGGGACTAAAAATATGCTTCCATATCCATTTTTTAGTGCTTCCTTTATAAGATTGATATAAATCTCAGTCTTTCCAGAACCAGTAATGCCTTTTAGCAAGAAAATTTGTTTTTTACTATTTTTTATAGCATTTACAGCATTTTGCTGTTCTTCGTTCAAAGTTATCTTTTTTTCAATAATTTTTCCTGTATTCTTTCTCTTATTTGAAATTTTAGAATTTAAAATAACTTTTTTTTCAACTGAAATAACTTTTTGTTTTATAGCTTTTTCAATAATTTCTTTTGAGAAATTTTTTTTCAAAGTATTTAAAGTGACTTCTGGTCTTTTTTTCATATATTCATTAAATTTTTGAGCTTCTAAATTTTTAAAATCTTCGTCAAAGTCTTTCAAATAAATGGCTCTTTTAGAATAATTCAATTTTAATGTTCCAGGATAAATAGTTTTAAAAACACTAAAAAAATCACTTAAATAATAGTTTTTTATCCATTTTGCAAGTTTCATTATTTCAAGTGGAATCGAAAGAACAGGAGCTGTGCAAATGATAGACTTTAATTTTTTTTTGTCAAAGTCAATTTTTTCTTCCTTTACAATATTTACTATAATTCCCATTTTATCACGATTTACAAAATTGACGATGCACCACTGACCAATTTCGTACTTTTCTTCAGATTTGTAGGTAAAAAGTCTTATATTGTTTTCTACATAAATTTCATAATAATACATTTTATAAGTTCCCCCTGTTCTATGAAGTATATTTATTTTACATTTTATTAAAAAAAAAATCAAGCAAGATAGATCAAGATAGATTATAATAAAACATTTTCAAAGTAAAAACAAGCTGAAATGAAAGTAAAAATGTTGTATAATTTATTA
>ERZ773083.1736-NODE-1736-length-14402-cov-12.715202_pt1 | contig 14402 bp, 12 predicted proteins | sample MGYA00511465_ERZ773083 | MGnify/ENA primary metagenome ERZ773083 (study PRJEB29015, sample SAMEA2738001) | human oral metagenome | biome: human oral; feature: human-associated habitat; material: dental | place: China | collected 2060 ... | reverse complement strand
GACAATCGTTATATTGCTGATATGGCTGCGCGTGGTATTGACCCACAAGTGATTGAACATACACGGATTGTCAAAGATAATCAAGTGCATATGGCTCACTTGGCTATTATCGGTGGTCATTCTGTGAATGGTGTAGCTAAACTTCACACCGAACTTCTAAAAGAAGATACGCTCCGTGATTTTTATGCCATTTATCCTGAAAAATTCAACAATAAAACGAATGGTATCATTCAACGCCGCTGGCTGCAAATTGCAGATGAACCTTTGTCAAATGAAATTGACCACTTGATTGGTAAAGGCTGGCGAACAAATATTCATGAATTGCGCAAACTTTTAGACTACAAAGATGATCAGCATGTTTTGAGCGAATTTTATAATGTTAAGCAGGAAGCTAAAGCACGTTTAGCAACTTTCATCAAAGAATCTACAGGAGTGGAAGTGTCAACGAAAGCTATCTTTGATGTGCAAGTGAAACGACTCCATGCCTACAAACGCCAGTTGCTCAACCTGCTTCATATCCTTAAATTGTATTGGGATTTGAAAGATAATCCTGATAAAGATATGGTGCCGCGAGTTTTCATTTTTGGTGCTAAAGCAGCACCAGGTTATCATTTTGCAAAATCTGTTATTAAATTGATCAACGAAGTAGCAAATCTTGTGAATAATGATGAAAGTTTACAAGGCAAATTAAAAGTTATTTTCCTTGAAAATTATCGTGTCAGTTTAGCTGAACTCATCATTCCAGCGGCAGATGTGTCTGAACAAATCTCTCTTGCTTCCAAAGAAGCTTCTGGGACCTCTAATATGAAATTTATGATGACGGGAGCTATTACCTTGGCAACTCTTGATGGCGCCAATATTGAAATCAAAGATGAAGTTGGAGACGACAATATTGTGATTTTCGGTATGGACAAAGATGAAGTCTACGACCATTATGCACGTCATGATTATGATTCACGTGGTGTATACGAAAATAATCCAATCATTCATCGTGTGGTTGATAGTTTTGTAGATGGTACTCTTCCAAATGTCCGAAATGAAGGTTCTGAGATTTATGAAGCTTTAATTACGCACAATGACGAATACTTCCTTCTGGAAGATTTTGCTTCGTATGTAGCTGTCCAAGAAAAGATTGATCAACTCTATCGTGATAAAGAACTATGGGCGCGTATGAGCCTTGTTAATATCGCAACATCTGATAAATTCACATCAGATGATACGATTGAACAATACGCCAAAGAAATTTGGAACCTGAAAAAGGATTAAGCTAGAGGCTGGAACCTATCCAGCCTCTTTGTTGAAAAGTTAGTTTATTTCATTTGATAGAGGAAGATTTTATGAAGTATCAGATTTCAATAAATAAGAACAAGATTACTATTTTTTTATAAAGGTAGATTTATAGTGAAACAAACTTCGTATTTTCGCTATCTAGGTTTATCATTATTGCAGAAATAATTTGCTTTTTCAGAAAATGAAACAAATACTTATAAAACGTTTCCAAAAGACAAAAACATTTGACAAAAAGAGTTTTTAGGACTAAACTAAGTAAGTAAATTTTAAACATAAAGGAGAATTCATCATGAATTTAACATTTTTTGGATTATGTCTTGCCTGTATGGGTGTTTCGCTCGCTGAAGGTTTTTTAATGGCAAATCTATTTAAATCAGCATCGCGTCAACCAGAAATCATTGGTCAGTTGAGAACGCTCATGATCATGGGGATTGCCTTTATCGAAGGTACTTTCTTCGTAACACTTGCGATGTCATTCATCATTAAATAAGAAAAGAAAGTTATCCTTTAGAAAAGGGGGTGGAGTTCGTTGGAAGAAAGTGTAAATCCAACCATCACTTTAGGTCCGGTGACCTTTGATCTGACTCTACTTGCTATGTCTCTTCTAACTGTATTTATCGTATTTGCCTTTGTTTATTGGGCTAGTCGGAAAATGACGCTGAAGCCTTCTGGTAAACAAAATGTCTTAGAATACCTCTATGATTTTGTCATTGGCTTTACAAAGGGAAATATTGGCGATAAATATATAAAGAATTATTCTCTATTTATCTTTTCCTTATTCCTTTTCGTTGCAGTAGCTAACAATCTTGGTTTGATGGCAAAAGTGCAGACAACCAATGGTTATAATTTGTGGACATCTCCAACGGCCAATCTTGCCTTTGACTTAGGATTTTCATTTTTGATTACCTTGATTTGTCATGTTGAAGGAATTCGCCGACGGGGAGTGAAAGCTTATCTCAAGGCATTTGCGACACCTGCTGGAATGACTCCAATGAATATTTTGGAAGAATTCACTAATTTTGCCTCTCTGGCTCTGCGTATCTATGGTAATATTTATGCGGGTGAAGTTCTGTCTGGTTTGTTGTTAACTTTATCACAACAAGCTGCTGGTTGGTATCCAATTGCTTTTGTCTTGAATCTTATTTGGACTGCTTTTTCAGTCTTTATTTCATGTATTCAAGCATATGTATTTACCATGTTGACATCTATGTATCTAGGTAAAAAAATTAACAGCGAGGAATAGAAGGGAGATAAGAGATGAATATTACTTTAGGTAGTCTTATTGGGGATTTTATCCTTGTAGCAGGCTCATTTCTTCTGTTAATCATTTTAATCAAGAAATTTGCCTGGGAGAATATCACAAGTACTTTTGAGCAACGTGCTAAAAAGATTTCAGACGATATTGATGGTGCAGAATCAGCTCGTCAAAAAGCAGAAGATTTAGCGCAAAAAAGAGAAACAGAATTAGCAGGTAGTCGTCAGGAAGCGACAACCATTATTGAGAATGCTAAAGAAACTGCTGAGAAAAATAAGGCAGGAATCTTGGCAGATGCAGCTGATGAAGCTGGACGTTTAAAAGAGAAAGCAAATCAAGAAATTGCTCAAACCAAAGCAGAAGCCTTGAACAGTATTAAAGGTGATGTAGCTGATTTGACTGTAAATCTTGCTAGTAAAATTTTAGGCCAACAGTTGGATCAAGAAGCTCACAAAGAGTTGATTGACCGCTACATTGACAAGCTAGGAGATGCTTAATGGACAAAAAAAGATTTGCGGTAATTGAAAAGTATACCACACCTTTTGTCCAACTTGTGATTGAAAAAGGGCAACAAAAAGATGTCTTTGAACAGCTTCATCAAATGAAAGACATTTTGGATGATACAAACTTAGTTGCCTTTCTATCGCACATTGGTGTTGATGATACAGAAAAAGAAAAAAGCCTTCGCTATTTTCAAGGATCTGATTCGCTTTTGATTGACAACTTCATTGAAGTTATTATTCACAATCATCGTGAAGATCTTTTTTATGATATTTTAGTAGAAAGTCTTCATCAGCTTGAAATGATTAGTAATGAATTTGAAGTGACGATTAAATCCGTTCAGACTTTATCTGAGACTCAAAAATCCAAAATTATTCCAATTGTTGAGCGAAAATTTGGATTGCAAGTTCGTTCCTTAAAAGAAGAACTTGATGCGAGTCTTATTGGTGGCTTTATCATCACTGCTAATAATAAGACAATTGATGCAAGTATTAAACGTCAATTACAAATAGTAAAAGAAAAATTGAAATAGAAAGTGGTGTGAATTTTGGCGATTAACGCACAAGAAATCAGCGCTTTAATTAAGCAACAAATTGAAAATTTCCAGCCAAATTTTGACGTCACGGAAACAGGGGTCGTCACTTATATTGGTGATGGAATCGCACGTGCCCATGGTCTTGATAATGCTATGAGTGGTGAGTTGTTGATTTTTGAAAATGGCTCATATGGTATGGCACAAAACTTAGAATCAACAGATGTTGGGATTATCATTCTAGGTGATTTTACTGATATTCGCGAAGGTGATACAATCCGTCGTACTGGTAAAATCATGGAAGTACCTGTTGGAGATGCTTTGATTGGGCGGGTTGTTGATCCACTTGGTCGTCCGGTTGATGGACTTGGTGAAGTTAAGACAGACAAGACACGCCCAGTTGAAACGCCTGCTCCAGGAGTTATGCAACGGAAATCTGTATCAGAACCTCTTCAAACGGGGTTGAAAGCGATTGATGCTTTGGTACCAATTGGTCGTGGTCAACGGGAATTGATTATCGGAGATCGTCAAACTGGTAAAACAAGTATTGCAATTGATGCGATTTTGAACCAAAAGGGACAAGATATGATTTGTATCTACGTTGCTATTGGACAGAAAGAGTCAACGGTTCGTACGCAAGTAGAAACGCTTCGTCAGTATGGAGCGCTTGATTATACAATCGTTGTGACGGCGTCAGCCTCTCAACCGTCACCATTGCTGTTTTTGGCTCCTTATGCTGGTGTGGCAATGGCAGAAGAATTTATGTATAATGGTAAACACGTTTTGATTGTTTATGATGATTTATCCAAACAAGCGGTTGCCTATCGTGAACTGTCGCTTTTACTTCGTCGTCCACCAGGGCGTGAAGCTTTCCCTGGAGATGTGTTCTATCTTCACAGCCGTCTTTTGGAACGGTCTGCAAAAGTTTCAGATGAATTAGGCGGTGGCTCTATCACAGCGTTGCCGTTTATTGAAACACAAGCAGGAGACATTTCAGCTTATATTGCAACTAATGTGATTTCCATTACAGATGGTCAAATCTTCTTGAGTGATAGCCTCTTTAATGGGGGGGTTCGACCAGCTATTGATGCCGGTTCATCTGTATCGCGTGTAGGTGGTTCTGCTCAGATAAAAGCTATGAAAAAGGTAGCTGGTACACTCCGTATCGACCTTGCTTCTTATCGTGAACTAGAAGCCTTTACCAAGTTCGGTAGTGATTTGGATGCTGCGACACAAGCGAAGTTAAACCGTGGCCGTCGGACAGTAGAAGTATTGAAACAGCCTGTTCATGAACCACTACCAGTTGAAAAACAAGTGGTTATCTTGTATGCATTGACACACGGCTTCTTGGATAGTGTACCAGTTGATGATATTCTTCGTTTTGAAGCAGAATTGTTTGATTACTTTGATGCTCATCATGAAGGCATCTATGAAACTATTCGTCGGACAAAAGATCTTCCAGAAGAAGCTGTTCTAGATGCTGCAATTACTGAATTTATCAATCAGTCGAGCTTCAAGTAAGAAGAGAGGTGTCAGATGGCAGTTTCATTAAATGATATAAAAAATAAAATTGCATCCACAAAAAACACCAGTCAAATCACAAATGCTATGCAGATGGTGTCTGCTGCAAAGTTGGGAAAATCTGAAGAAGCAGCCAAAAATTTTCAAATCTATGCTTCTAAGGTCAGAAAATTATTGACGGATTTACTTCACGGACATGAAGCTCAAAATTCCAAATACCATCCTATGCTTGTTAGTCGTCCGGTTAAGAAAACGGCTTATATCGTTATCACATCGGATCGTGGCTTGGTAGGTGGTTATAATGCGACCATTCTCAAATCCATGATGGAACTTTTTGCGGAATACCATGATAAAGATGATTTTGTCATTATTTCAATCGGAAGTATGGGTTCGGATTTCTTTCGTGCTCGTGGTCTCCAACCAATTTATGAACTGCGTGGTTTAGCAGATCAACCAAGCTTTGATGAAGTCCGTAAAATCATTAACAAAACGGTTGAAATGTATCAAAACGAATTATTTGATGAATTGTATGTTTGTTATAATCATCACGTCAATAGTTTAACAAGCCAAATGCGTGTTGAACAAATGCTTCCAATTGTGGATTTGGATCCAAATGAAGCAGATGAAGACTACGTTTTGAATTTGGAATTGGAATCAAGTCGTGATGTCATTTTGGATCAATTGTTGCCTCAATTTGCTGAGAGTATGATTTATGGGGCAATTATTGATGCGAAAACTGCTGAAAATGCAGCAGGAATGACCGCCATGCAGACAGCAACAGATAACGCAAAGAAAGTTATCAGTGATTTAACGATTCAGTATAACCGTGCTAGACAAGCTGCTATCACGCAAGAAATTACTGAAATTGTGGCGGGTGCAAGTGCACTAGAATAGTGTCACATAAAATAAATAGATAGAGGAGAAAAGAATGAGCTCAGGCAAAATTGCTCAGGTTATCGGACCAGTCGTTGATGTCGCGTTTGCAGCTGGTGATAAATTACCTGAGATAAATAATGCACTTGTAGTCTATAAAAATGACGAAAATAAATCAAAAATCGTCCTTGAAGTAGCTCTTGAGCTTGGTGATGGAGTGGTTCGAACTATTGCCATGGAATCCACTGATGGGTTGACTCGTGGCATGGAAGTTCTAGATACTGGTCGACCAATTTCTGTTCCAGTTGGGAAAGAAACACTTGGTCGCGTCTTTAACGTTTTAGGCGATACCATTGATTTGGATACTCCATTTGGCGAAGATGCAGAACGTCAACCAATCCATAAAAAAGCTCCAACTTTTGATGAGTTATCTACTTCATCAGAAATCTTAGAAACAGGAATAAAGGTTATTGACCTTTTAGCCCCCTACCTCAAAGGTGGGAAAGTCGGCCTCTTCGGTGGTGCTGGCGTTGGGAAAACTGTCTTGATTCAAGAGTTGATTCATAATATCGCCCAAGAACACGGTGGGATTTCAGTCTTTACTGGTGTTGGGGAACGGACTCGTGAAGGGAATGACCTGTACTGGGAAATGAAAGAATCTGGTGTTATCGAAAAGACGGCTATGGTCTTTGGGCAAATGAATGAACCGCCTGGAGCACGTATGCGTGTAGCTTTGACTGGGTTAACGATTGCAGAGTATTTCCGTGATGTGGAAGGTCAAGATGTTCTTTTGTTTATTGATAATATTTTCCGTTTCACTCAAGCTGGTTCTGAAGTGTCAGCCCTTCTTGGTCGTATGCCATCAGCTGTTGGTTACCAACCAACCTTGGCTACTGAAATGGGGCAATTACAAGAACGTATTACATCAACGAAAAAAGGTTCTGTTACCTCAATTCAGGCTATCTATGTGCCAGCTGATGACTATACTGACCCTGCGCCAGCTACAGCTTTTGCTCACTTAGATTCAACAACTAACCTTGAACGGAAATTGGTACAATTAGGGATTTATCCAGCAGTAGATCCGCTTGCTTCTAGCTCACGTGCGCTTGCTCCTGAAATTGTCGGTGAAGAGCATTATGCTGTTGCAGCCGAAGTAAAACGCGTCCTTCAACGTTACCATGAATTGCAAGATATTATTGCTATTTTGGGTATGGATGAATTGTCAGACGAAGAGAAGACCTTGGTTGCTCGTGCACGTCGGATTCAGTTCTTCTTATCACAAAACTTTAATGTGGCGGAACAATTCACCGGTCAACCAGGCTCTTATGTGCCAGTTGCTGATACGGTTCGTGGCTTTAAAGAAATTCTTGAAGGTAAATATGATCATCTTCCTGAAGATGCCTTTCGCGGCGTTGGTTCTATTGAAGATGTGGTTGCTAAAGCTGAAAAAATGGGATTCTAAGAGGTGACTTATGGCTCAAATGACAGTACAAATCGTTACACCTGATGGTCTGGTTTTTGATCATCATGCAACGTTTGTTTCCGTTAAAACTCTTGATGGAGAAATGGGGATTTTGCCGCATCATGAAAACATGATTGCTGTTTTGGCTGTCGATGAGGTCAAAGTGAAGCGGATTGATGAAGAAAATCATGTCAATTGGATTGCTGTGAATGGTGGGATTGTCGAAGTTGCTGACAACTTGATTACTATCATTGCAGACTCTGCTGAACGTGCTCGCGATATCGACATCAGTCGTGCCGAAAGAGCAAAATTGCGTGCTGAGCGTGCCATTGAAGAAGCACAGGAAAAGCATTTAATTGACCAAGAACGTCGTGCCAGAATTGCCCTTCAACGTGCCATTAATCGAATTAACGTTGGAACGAGATTATAATAAAAGGCCATTTGGCCTTTTTATTATAAGGACAACATTACTTTATGGTTTAAATAAATTTTTGAGATGAGTTGATAGTTTCAGCTTATCTTTTTTTATCAATCATTCACTATAATTTATCGATTTCAAAGAATTCTTTAGTTATGTTTTTAAGAACTGACTGTCCTTTTCTAATGTTTAGATTCTAATCTTATAATATCTTCACATTATAATTTTTATATTTGCATCATAGAAAACTTCAATATCAAAAGTGTTGTAAAGATATTTAAAAAATGATAATATATAGTGAAGTTATTGATCTATCAAGATTATATCTTGTTAACATGCGTTATATATAGAGCATTTGTTCCATGGAGTTATAAATTGAAAAAGTTTTTATCCCTATTTACAATATTAATTGTATTGTTCCCATATATTCATTTCACAACAGCATTTGCAACAGATATTTCGGGTTCTCAAGTTCAGCAGTCACGTTCGTCTGATGAATCTGCTTCTGTAAATTCTGGTAGTGCTATATCAGATGGTACAAGCACGACAGCCTCTGCTTCTAAAAAAGAATTAACGAAACCTTCTTCCAAAGCACAATTTTCAGGTGACGAAGTCGATGTTACAGTAGAGGGTACATCAGAAGTTATAAACTCTTCTTTGACAGTCAAGAGGATATTGCCAAAGACAAAAGAAGAAATTACAAAGTATACTAACACGATAAACGCAGTACAAAATTCTTCTAATAAATTAGTAAATGCAGCACAGATTTATCAATTGGAAAAATCAAAGGTGACAAATTCTCAGCTTTCAACAACATTTACGTTTAAATCACCCTTGAATTTAAGAGGAATAAAGAATGATAAAAGCAATGTTGCTGTTGCAGCTATTGATCGAAATCAGAATGTTAAAGATTTGAATGCTGATATTACTCTAGATGAGTCTGGTTCTATTGCCAGTATAAAATTAGCGCGACTGCCAGATGTATATCGATTCGTTATTTATACAACTTCTGAAAAAACAGATTCTACAGTACTTTCCTTTGAAGGGTATGGAAGGATTACATTTGCCGCTGGAACAACGATTCAGGAAGCTACAAAATATACTTTAGAGGATTTCAGCAAGAGAGTTCAAGTTAAGATTTTGGTATCGGACAAAGAAAAAACAGAACTTTCTGATTATAAAGAAGTTGCTTTTAAGCAGGTCACGACGTGGAATAATACGGTTACAATTGAAGATGTTGACCTCGACAAATATGATTTAGTCAAGGTTCGGTACCAAGAAGCACACACTAATCAAGAAACAGATAGCTACAAGTTAGCAAACGATTATCCAGTGTCCTCTTATCTTGGAGGAAATTACCAAGACGATAAAGCTAGCTTTAAAAAATCTGAGAACATTATCAAAGTGTATCTAAAAAAGACAAAATCAGTCTCTGATGGAGCTTCCATTGCAAAACCAAGGACGAGGCGAGCTACTCAAAATCGTGCGGCTGATGATGGAAATAACGCAGCAAGTTTACCACATAATAAACGAATTGACTATTTAGGCGATAAAAAGAACAATCCTGATACAACTGTGGACGACGGACAGCGTGATACATCTGACCTGTATCGTTTATATATGGATATTACAGGCAAACAACAACCTATAGATGTATTGGTTGTAGCTGACCAATCTGCTAGTATGCAATTTGGTATTGGTGGGGGACAGCCTTCACGGCATAATATACGGCGTGATACTGCTATTAATAATGCTTTGAATGGACAAAATGGTTTATTGAAAAAATTTCTTGATATGAATCCTGAAAATAAGCTTGCTGTTATTAGCTTTCAAGGAAATGTACAAAAACAATATTGGAATGGAAATTACTGGGACGCAGATCATCCGTCAATTGCAGAAAGTAAAGATGCCAGCATCTTAGCAAATTGGGGACGTCCAAATTCAGTTTCAATACAAGCGAAAAATAGGAATGGTACCAACTATGCTGCAGGTCTTCACTTGGCAAATAAAATGTTAAACGACCCAAGTATTGCAAATAATGGTCATCGTAAGATTATGATTTTTATTAGTGATGGTGTTCCGACTTTTTATTTCCGTAATGGATATAGATATGGAACAGGTATTGGTACGGATGTGAATAATGTTCGAAATTCTAAAGAATACTCTAAACAGGCTTTTGATGAGTTTAAGAATAAGAACCCAAATGTAACAACGTATACATTAGGTGTTTCAAAAGACATTACAAGTGAAACAGAAACTTCTAGCCCTGAAGTACTTAAATATATGGCTGAACATGGGAATGGATTATTTGCTGGTGTGACTGATACTGCTTCACTTGAAAGAAGTCTAAATGCGATTGTGGATGCTACTAAAGTTACCGAAATGAATGTGACGGATGAACTAAGCCAATATGTTAACTACTACAGCGAACAACCTGATGTTAAGATAACTAGAAAGCATGTTGGAACAGGACAAGTGGAAACGCTTTACGAAAAGAATCAAGTAACTACAAAAGGTAGAGGCATTATTGATTCAGTAGGCTTCCAACAACTATCTTCCAAAGATTCTACAGGAAAAATCAATCTGAAGTTTAAGTCGAATTTTCGGATGGACGATCAGTATATCTACACCTTATCTTATAATGTGAAATCATCAGAAGAAGCTTATCGTACATATGCTCATGATAAAGGTAAATATAAGGCTAAGGGAGATGACGATACTGACTATAAAGGCAATGTCACAAGTTCCAGTAAAGAAGGATTCTATACCAACAAAGATGCTTATGCTACCTATAAAGTGGACAATGTGATTAGAACGATTCATTATAAGCATCCAGTTGCACAAGTTGAGCCTACAGAAACTTCTTTAACGAAAGTTGCTTTTGAAAATCAAAACACAAAATTATCAGCAGTTCGTTTTGAATTAAGAGAAGAAGATAAGCGATCTGTTTGGACTAGTGGGGAAACAAATAGTAATGGTCAGTTAACCTTATCTCATTTAAAAAAAGGAAAAACTTATTATCTATTTGAGACCAAAGCTGCTTCGGGTTATACCTTACCAGAAAAGCCTTGGAAAATAACGGTAACAGAAAATGGCGAAGTTTCCATAATAGATCAGTTAAATCATAAACTAAGTAAACAAAGTAATCGCTTTGTGATTACCAATCATAAAATATATCAGCTACCATCTTCAGGCGGAACAGGTCCATATCTGTATACAATTATTGGTGTTATGGTGGTAGCGACTTCAACACTCGTTTATGTTCAGCGTAAACGAAGGGAGGTGATGGATGATGCTTAGTAAAAGATAGTTTCAGGCAATCGTTATCCATCACACAAAAAAATAATGAAGAAAGAAAGTGAAAAAGATGAATTTGTTGAAAAAATTAGTTGCATTTATCGCGACTATGTTTGCTGTAGGAGTTTTTGGAACATTAAATGTCTCAGCGACATCAAACACAGATACAGCTACGTTAAAGATTACTAACATTGAAGGTAATCCAACTGTTAAATTGTATAAAATTGGTACAGGTGAGTATAATGCTAACAATGATTCCTTTATAAAATTTAAGTATGAAAATGGCGTTTCATTAACTGAAACCGGTCCAACATCTCAAGAAATTACAAAGATAGCTAACGATATTAATAAAGGTACAATTTCACTTACACCAGTTGATGTAAAAAACAATGTTAGTGATACTTATACATATCAAGCGACTGGTGCTGGTGTATATATTGCAATTTTGACTGGTGCGACAGATGGTCGGACTTATAACCCAGTTCTTCTTGCAGCTTCTTATAATGGCGAAGGTATATTAAAAGGTGGAGAAGTTTCAAGCAAAGCTAACTATCTTTATGGCCAAACGACAGTTGCTAAGTCAACTTTGCCATCTATTAAAAAAGAGGTAAGTAATACTACTAAGGATGGTGACAAAGATACAGCTTCAGTGGGTCAAGAGTTAACCTATAAATTAACAGTACAATTACCAAGTTATGCGAAAGAAGCAGTGAATAAAACAGTATATATATCTGATACAATGTCGGCGGGGTTAATGTTTGATTACTCTAGCTTGGCGGTTAAATGGAATGGTAAAACTGCTACTATTAGCTCTGATGGTTCAGTAATGGTTGATGGAATGAAAATTGCTACTGCTAGACATGTTGGTAATGGCTTTAATCTAAGTTTTGTTTACGATGCTTTAAATTATATTTCTCCAGAAGTGAGTTATAAAGCAGTTGTAAATGAAAAAGCTGTAGTTGGTAATACTGGTAATACTAATAATGCTGAATTGTTCTACTCTAACCATCCAACAAATGGTTCAACGTATGAAAATCTTGATAAGAAGCCAGAACAGGGTAATGGCATTACAAAAAAAGAAGATAAAAAGATAGTTTACACTTATCAAGTTGCTTTCAAAAAAATTGATAGTAAAACAAAGAACCCACTTGCTAATGCCATTTTTGGAATTTACGATTCGAGTAATAAACTTGTTGATACTGTAACAACTAATAACGCCGGTTATGCTGTTTCAACTCAAGTTAGTGCAGGTACATATACCATTAAGGAGCTTAAAGCTCCGAAAGGGTATTCATTAAATACAAATACATATACTGTAACTGCTAGTCAAACAACTGCAACCATTACGACTAATGTTGCTTCAACTAAGACGGAATACACTACTGATGTAAATCAAGCAGGCAATGATAAGTCACCAGTAGGTTGGTTGAAAAATAATATTTTCTATTTGAAAAAACCATCTGATGATGCAAAACCTGCTTATATTAAATCTACATCAACGACAACTGCTACGGCTCAAACAATGAAAACAACTGGTACAGCTGGTACTGCTGTATTAACCACTGACATTCCCAACACAAAACTTGGAGAACTACCTTCAACTGGTGGTATTGGTACACTTTTATTTACAATGATTGGTGTAGTAGTGATGGCAGCTACAGCTGGAATTTATGTTCTTAAACATAAAAAATCATGATGAATGAAATACTGGGATTGCCTAATACAATCCCAGTATTTATATGAGGTTAGAGTGAAACATAAGAAAAAAAATATTGGTTTAATTCTATTTTTTATATTTGGTTTTCTTATTCTGATATATCCGATTGTTAGTAATACTTGGAATTCCTATCGGGCAAATCAACTTTTATCGTCTTATGACAAAAAAATCAAATCAAATCAAAAAAAAGAAAATATCAAGATGTGGGAAGATGCAATTGCGTATAACAATGAGTTGGGAATACAACCAGTACCGGATGCCTTCTCTGTACGGGATGGTATTCATGATACAAAATATGAATCGCTTTTGAATGTGAACAAAAATGGTATTATGGGATATGTTGATATTCCGTCAATTAAAGTGAAACTTCCAATTTATCACTATACTACTGACGAGTCGCTAAGCAAGGGAGCTGGTCACTTATTAGGGAGTTCCTTACCAGTTGGTGGAGAGGGGACTCATGCTGTTGTGTCTGCTCATAGGGGGCTTCCAACTGCAGAGATGTTTACCAATCTTCCTAGTTTAAAAAAAGGAAAGTATTTTTATTTTCATGTTTTAGATAAAATTATTGCCTATAAAGTTGACCAGATTTTAACAGTTAAACCTTATCAAGTTTCTGCATTATCTGGAGAAAAAGGAAAAGATTATGCGACGTTGATTACTTGTACACCATATGGGGTCAACACGGAGCGTTTGCTCGTTAGAGGACATAGGGTACCATATAATCCAAAAACATATCAAAAGGAAAAAGCAAGTAAAGGAAAAATTGATTCTAGTTTTTGGTTCTTGCAGTTGCTATCGGTTGTGATCGGATTGATATTAGCTTTTGTAGTCGTCTATTTTTATGTATTATTTACTAAAAAGAAGTAAACACGGTAAAGGCCATTTGGCCTTTTTATATTGGTTCTGTTGCTATCAATACATGATTCATCTTTGAAAATTTGCTCTCATCTGTTTTTTTGGTATAATAGGAATATGATTCAGTTAATTTTTACACTTAGTAGCCATATGATTTTTATTTTTCTTTCATTTCACTTGCTTTCTACTGTTGTGAATTGGGAAAGACTATTAAAGGTGAATGCTGATAATGCTCTTAAGATTCGACTATTAATTTTATTGCTTAGTATTGCATTAGGTTTTTTACTTAGTTCTTTCTTCCTTAATCTCTATACATTAGGACGAGATGTGTTTAATAGTAATTTATAAGATAAGAAAAGAAATACAATAGGTGTTTTGGAGAAATATGGATAAAATTATTATACAAGGCAGTTCGAATCCATTAGTTGGTTCGGTTAAAATTGAAGGTGCCAAAAATGCTGTTTTGCCTTTGCTTGCAGCAACTATTCTAGCGACGACAGGGAAAACAATACTAACCAATGTTCCGGTTCTATCGGATGTGTTTACGATGAACAATGTGGTTCGTGGATTGAATACAAAAGTGACTTTTGAGCAAGAAGAAAACAGGATTACGGTGGATGCTACACAGCCGTTGAGTGAAGAAGCGCCTTATAAATATGTGAGTAAAATGCGTGCTTC
>ERZ773083.1729-NODE-1729-length-14425-cov-17.446764_pt1 | contig 14425 bp, 13 predicted proteins | sample MGYA00511465_ERZ773083 | MGnify/ENA primary metagenome ERZ773083 (study PRJEB29015, sample SAMEA2738001) | human oral metagenome | biome: human oral; feature: human-associated habitat; material: dental | place: China | collected 2060 ... | reverse complement strand
CGTCATCTAATGTCATGTAATCTGACTCTTGCCCAACCTGATTAAGAAAATCAATCAAATGTACAGCATCCTGAATCTTTGCTTCTCTTATCAGCAATTCTAACTCAGCCATTGAAAAGTTCCTCAAGTAAATTCTCAGCTCGATGACCTTTCGCATCAAAGACCAATTCTCGACCAGCATTTTTTCTGAGGATTGTCAGTTTGAGATAGTCGCTTGGCAAGCTATCTTCCAATAATTCACCCCATTCAATGACTGTTACCCCTTCACCAAAGAGAAAGTCATCTAAATCAATCGAATCTGGATCTTCCCCAATACGATACACATCCAAATGATAGAGTGGAAGGCGGCCATCATATTCCCGAACAATCGTGTAGGTCGGACTTTTAATCATTTGTTTGATATTCAGCCCACGTGCTACCCCTTTGGTAAAGGTTGTTTTTCCAGCTCCTAAATCACCTGTTAAAATCAAAACATCTTGTTTTTGGAGTAAAGCACCTAATTTCTCGCCCCACGCCATTAACTCATTTTCATTATGACTAAACATTTTACTATTATATCAAAATTTTTCGTTTTCTGCTAAAATTTGACAAAAGAAAAAGGGGTGGGACAGAACTCATTTTGAAAATTTTTAGTTCGTAGTCTCACTCCCACAAAGATGCTCAACAGTCTGAGAGACTATTGAGGTAATGCATAAAGAAAACAGAGTTTTTGTTAAAAGGACTCTTCTGAGTTTGAAAAGCAACTATTCTTGAGACTTGCTTCGCAATCCCTATTTACCTCCTCAAAGCTGTGCTTTGAGCAATCAACTTCTGTATTGGTGATTTATTCAACGGTGTGCTTGAAGCTAGGAACTTTCGTCCCAACCTCATTTTTTTCAATCATTAAGCCAGAGCTAAACTGATAAAGTTTAGGATAAATAAGACATCCAACACCCAGATAATGGGATGAACTTCCTTAGTTTCACCCTTGATGATTTTCACAAAAGCATACATGATGAAACCTGCAGCAATACCATGAGTAATACTGTAAGTAAAGCCCATGAAAACGGATGTAAAGAATGCTGGTACTGCTTCTGATAAATCGTCCCATTCAATATCTTTCATGCTAGAGAGCATCATCAGTCCCACAATGATAAGAATAGGTGCTACTGCTACTGTTGGTACAATAGCAAGAAGTGGACTAAAGAAACTTGACACAGCAAACAAAGCTGCAACGACAAGCGCTGTCAATCCAGTACGACCGCCCGCTTCAATTCCAGCTGCACTTTCTACATAAGTCGTAACATTTGAAGTCCCTGCAATCGCGCCAATAGTTGTCCCAACCATGTCTGAGAATAATGCCTTATCCATTTTAGTTTGAAGGCCAGACGAATCTTTAGCAGCTTCTTCATCTGCAATGTTAAAGATGCCCGCTTTGCGCCCTGTACTAATCAACGTTCCGATGTTATCAAAAATATCTGTTAATGAAAAAGCCAAAATAGCAAGAAGCACTTCTGGGATGCGAGAAGGTTTTGCAAATAAAGCTAACAAACCGTTTTTGCCTAAAGCTGCACCAAAAATCTTTCCCAAATCCTGAACAGCAGCACCGATATTATTGGAAGAAAAATTGATTTTTGAAAGATCTACAACTCCCACCAAAATGGCTACGATTGTGGTTGCCGCAATAGATAACACAATACCTCCGCGCACACGTTTCAAGACAAAGAAAATGGTGATGAAAATTCCAAACAAAGCTACAAGAACAGCTGGGTTGTTAAAATCTACCAAGCCCGGCGTTGCCATTCCATTGGCTGTAATAGCTGCTTGGGCCTTATCAGCACCTTTTCCTGTAACGCTATAAGTTCCCGGATCAATTGAGAATTTTAAAAGTCCAGCTTTTTTAACTCCAATGTAAGCTAGAAAAATCCCAATCCCACCAGAAATAGCATATTTTAAACTTTCTGGAATTGCATGAATAATAATTGTACGAACTTTGGTTAGCGTAACAATAATGCTGATAATCCCACAAAGAAAAACCATCGCTAGTGCTTCTTGCCAAGTATAACCAAGCGCAAAAACAACGGTATAAGTAAAGAAAGCATTCAAGCCCATACCAGGAGCCTGAGCATAAGGAATATTGGCATACAAAGCCATCATCATCGTTCCAGCAACAGTCCCAATGATTGTCGCCAAAAAAACACCTTGAGCCGGCATCCCTGTTTGACTGAGCATCTCAGGATTGACAAAGAGAATATAACTCATTGCAAAGAAAGTGGTTAAACCAGCAAGAACTTCTGTACGAACAGTTGTACCGTTTTCTTTTAGTTTAAAAAGCTTGTCCATTTTTAAATCTCCTTAAAATTTACGAACGATAGTAGATATAATAACACAAAACATTCACAATTTCAACGATTTTTCAAAAAACAAACAAATTATCACAGCAATTTTTATATAAAATCTTTATTTAGACTGATTTTTACTCAAAAAGACCAAGGACATGATTTGAATAAAGGTAAACCCTAAAATGAACAGCAAACTCTCCCGCTGTAAAGACGCTGCCAGACGTTCAAAAACTAGTGTAGGATGACTAACTAAATCCCAAGAATTAAGTCGATCATAACGACCTATATAAATGGCTAAACTAGATAAAAACGACACCGCTCCAATAGCTAAATACTCTATCCACCAATTCAACTTTAAATAATGTACAATCATGTTCCAGCTCTCAATTCCACATAAAACTCCAAAGAAAATACTTGGAACAAATGCCATAAAAAGATGTAAACTTTCTCGATTCCACAAGGTATTACTCACCCAGTGCATGTGTACCAAGTCCGTAATCATATAGAACGTATTGGGGTAAAATGCTAGCCAAAGAAGAATGACAGGTAGGAAAAACCATTTCTTTTTAAACTGAATGGCTAGAAAAGCCGCATCATAGGCAATCAAAGCTAAAAACATATTCCAGATCAAATCCGGCCCCTTCGTTAAAATTCCTTCGACATAAACAATAGCAGAAATGATTGCAAAGAAAATATGAATGACAATTGTTTTACGCATGCTTGATTTCCTCCTTCATTATATAAGAAAACATTATATCACAAATTCTGCACTTTCATCTTAAAATCTGCTATAATAGAAAACAGCACAAATGAAAGAGTAAATTATGACTAAAAAAGTAATTGCAGTAGATTTAGATGGAACTTTGCTCAATTCTGACAGCAAACTTTCTGAATTTACAAAAGAAACCATTAAAAAAATTTCTAAAAAAGGCCACCATGTTGTTATCACAACAGGACGACCTTATCGGATGGCACGAGAATTTTACAAAGAGTTGGAGTTACATACGCCAATGATTAATTTCAATGGTTCTTTGACTCATATTCCTGAGAAAAAATGGCAACAAGAAAGATGCATCACCTTAGACAAAGAATATCTATTGGATATTGTCAAACGAAAACAAGAAATTAAAGCAGACTTCATTGCTGGAGAATATCGGAAGAAATTCTATATTACAGCTCCCAATGAAACAATTGCTGACCCCAAATTGTTTGGTGTGGAATCTTTTCGCCCTGAAAATCAATTCAAGCCAGAATTAGTGACCAAGAATCCCAACTGCATTCTTTTACAAACACATGCTAATGATAAATATGCCCTAGGTGATGAATTGAATCAATTTTATCATCAGCAATTATCTATCAACACTTGGGGAGGACCACTAAATATCCTTGAATGCACTCCAAAGGGTGTAAACAAAGCCTTTGCTTTAAAATATTTATTAGATATTCTAAACGTAGATCGAAAAGATTTGATTGCTTTTGGTGACGAGCACAATGATACAGAAATGCTAGCATTTGCCGGTACTGGCTATGCCATGAAAAATGCGAGTCAAACACTGCTTCCCTATGCAGATGAACAACTACCACTGACCAATGATCAAGATGGTGTCGCTCATCAACTGTTAAAATTATTTTTATAAGAATTCATCCTGTTAAAGAAATCCTTCATCATAAGGGGATTTCTTTTTTGGTTCATCACTTTCTTGTTAATAAATCACATATTATTAAACCAGTTAAGGAAAATTTCAAGAGATTTTCTGTAAACGCTTGCAATAACATTTAGCTTTTGTTATAATAAATTTATCAAAAATCAAACTTAGAGTTGAAAATGTCTCAACTCTTATAATAAGGAGGATTACTGTATGAAAGCAGTTGTTGTTAATCCAGCAGGCACTAGTGTCGAAATTGTTGAAAACAAGGAACTACGTCCCCTTGAAACAGGCGAAGCACTCGTTGAGATTGAATATTGTGGTGTCTGCCATACTGACCTTCACGTAGCACATGGTGATTTCGGAAAAGTTCCAGGACGTGTTCTTGGTCACGAAGGAATCGGCATTGTCAAAGAATTAGCACCTGATGTGACAAGCTTAAAAGTTGGCGATCGTGTCAGCGTCGCTTGGTTCTTTGAAGGCTGTGGTGTTTGTGAATACTGTACCACTGGACGTGAAACACTTTGTCGGACTGTAAAAAATGCAGGCTACTCCGTTGATGGAGGTATGGCCGAACAATGTATCGTCACAGCTGATTATGCTGTTAAAGTTCCTGAAGGATTAGATCCTGCGCAAGCTTCTTCTATCACTTGTGCTGGTGTTACCACTTACAAAGCTATCAAGGAAGCAAAAGTTGAACCAGGGCAATGGGTTGTCATGTACGGTGCAGGAGGTCTTGGTAACCTCGCTGTACAATACGCTAAAAAAGTGTTCAATGCTCATGTCATTGCCGTTGACATCAACAATGACAAACTTGAGTTGGCTAAACAAGTCGGAGCAGATATCGTTATCAATGGTCACGAAGTAGAAGATGTTCCAGGATTAATTAAAGAAAAGACAAACGTTGGAGCTCATTCTGCTGTTGTAACAGCGGTTTCTAAGGTTGCCTTCAACCAAGCCGTTGATTCTGTACGTGCAGGTGGGCGTGTAGTAGCCGTTGGACTTCCCTCAGAAATGATGGATCTCAGTATTGTGAAAACTGTACTTGATGGCATTCAAGTCATCGGCTCTTTAGTTGGTACCCGTAAAGATTTAGAAGAAGCATTCCAATTTGGTGCTGAAGGTCTGGTTGTACCAGTTGTCCAAAAACGCCCTGTAGAAGATGCCGTAGATATCTTTGATGAAATGGAAGCCGGAACAATTCAAGGTCGGATGGTTCTTGATTTTACTCACTGATAAGTAGAACCCCTACAGAAGGGTGGAGATATTTTTCCACTCTTCTTTTTCATTTTCAAAGAATCTCATCCATTTTCAGCAATCGCTTTCAATCGTTAATATATTGTTAAAATAACTAGTTTTATTCATTGACAAATCTGTCAAAAATTATGAAAGATTTTGACTTTTTTAGCTCAAACTATTGCATTTTTCATGAAAACGTTTTATACTTAAATAGTCTTAAATTTTTCTTAAACTTAAGTCAAACATTTTATAAGGAGGAAAGACAATAATGAGTATCGGAATCATTATTGCAAGCCATGGTGAATTTGCTGCGGGTATTCATCAATCAGGTTCCATGATTTTTGGTGAGCAAGAAAAAGTTCAAGTTGTAACTTTTATGCCAAATGAAGGTCCTGATGATTTGTACGCTAAGTTCAATAATGCTGTGGCTGCTTTTGACGCGAACGATGAAGTTCTAGTTTTGGCTGACCTTTGGAGTGGCTCTCCATTTAACCAAGCTAGCCGCGTAATGGGTGAAAATCCTGACCGCAAATTCGCGATCATCACAGGCTTGAATCTGCCAATGTTGATTCAAGCTTATACAGAACGGATGATGGATGCCAATGCTGGCGTTGACGCTGTGGTTGCAAACATCATCAAAGAAGCCAAGGAAGGAGTGAAAGCTCTTCCTGAGGAACTAAATCCTGTAGTTGAGGTAACAAGTGCACCTGCTGCACCAACTGCTCAAGCTGCTATTCCAGAAGGAACCGTTATCGGAGATGGCAAATTAAAAATCAATCTTGCACGTATCGATACACGTCTTCTGCATGGTCAAGTTGCGACTGCTTGGACACCAGATTCGAAAGCAGACCGTATCATCGTTGCTTCAGACTCAGTAGCGCAAGATGAGCTTCGTAAGGAGCTGATCAAACAAGCTGCACCTGGTAATGTCAAAGCAAATGTTGTTCCAATCGACAAATTGATTGCAGTAGCAAAAGACCCTCGTTTTGGCGAAACACACGCACTTATTCTTTTTGAAACACCTCAAGATGCACTTCGTGCTGTTGAAGGTGGCGTGAATATCAAAACACTTAACGTTGGCTCAATGGCTCACTCAACGGGTAAAACAATGGTGAATAACGTATTATCAATGGATAAAGATGACGTTGCAACCTTTGAAAAATTGCGTGACCTAGGAGTTGAATTTGATGTACGTAAAGTACCAAACGACTCTAAAAAAGATTTGTTTGACTTAATTAATAAAGCCAACGTTCAATAATGGAAAGGATTTAGAATATGTCAATTATTTCTATGATTTTAGTGGTCTTCGTTGCCTTTCTTGCCGGACTTGAAGGAATCTTAGACCAATTTCAATTCCACCAACCACTTGTTGCATGTACTCTAATTGGTCTTGTAACAGGGCACTTAGAAGCCGGTGTTATCCTTGGTGGATCACTACAAATGATCGCTCTTGGTTGGGCAAATATCGGTGCTGCTGTTGCACCTGATGCCGCCCTTGCTTCTGTTGCTGCTGCTATCATATTAGTACAAGGCGGGGACTACACTAACAAAGGAATTGCTGTTGCAACTGCTGTTGCTATCCCACTTGCTGTCGCGGGTCTTTTCCTTACAATGATCGTGCGTACGATCTCAGTTGCTCTTGTTCACGGCGCTGATGCAGCTGCTAAAAAAGGTGATATTGCTAGCGTAGAACGTGCTCACTTTGTAGCCCTTCTTCTGCAAGGTCTTCGGATCGCTCTTCCTGCTGCACTTCTTCTTGCTATCCCAGCCGAATCAGTTCAACATTTACTCGGTCTCATGCCAGTTTGGTTGAAAGATGGTATGGCCATCGGTGGTGGCATGGTCGTTGCCGTTGGTTACGCTATGGTTATCAACATGATGGCAACTCGCGAAGTATGGCCATTCTTTGCTATCGGTTTTGCACTTGCAGCTGTTAGTCAATTAACTCTTATCGCTCTTGGTACAATCGGTGTTGCAATCGCACTTATCTACCTTAACCTTTCTAAAAAAGGCGGAAATGGTGGTGGAGGATCTGCTACATCAAATGACCCAATTGGTGATATTTTAGAAGACTACTAAGAAAGGAGCTACTAATATCATGACAGAAAAAATTCAATTATCAAAATCAGATCGTCAAAAAATTTGGTGGCGTTCAACTTTCTTGCAAGGTTCTTGGAACTATGAACGGATGCAAAACTTAGGTTGGGCTTATGCATTAATTCCAGCTATCAAAAAATTATACACTAAAAAAGAAGACCAAGCTGCTGCTCTCGAACGCCATTTGGAATTCTTCAATACTCACCCATATGTAGCAGCACCGATCATCGGGGTTACCCTTGCTTTGGAAGAAGAAAAAGCAAATGGTGTCGAAATCGATGATGCTGCTATCCAAGGGGTTAAAATCGGTATGATGGGACCTCTTGCTGGTATCGGTGATCCCGTATTCTGGTTCACAGTTCGCCCTATTCTTGGCGCTCTTGGTGCGTCTCTTGCTTCAGCAGGAAATATCATGGGACCAATTCTCTTCTTTGTCCTTTGGAATCTCATCCGTATGGCTTTCTTATGGTACACTCAAGAGCTCGGCTACAAGGCTGGCTCTGAAATTACAAAAGATATGTCAGGTGGTATCCTACAAGATATCACTAAAGGGGCTTCTATTCTTGGTATGTTTATCCTTGCTGTACTCGTTGAACGTTGGGTAAACGTAAGCTTTGCGCTTCACCTTCCTTCAACAAAGCTTTCAGAAGGTGCTTACATCAACTTCCCTAAAGGTGCCGTAACTGGCGAACAACTTCAAAAAATCTTAGGCGATGTTGCTGGCGGCTTGAGTTTAACTCCTGAAAAAACAAATACTCTTCAAGGACAAATTGATTCCTTGATTCCTGGGTTGATGGGGCTTTTGCTCACCTTCCTTTGCATGTGGTTGCTTAAGAAGAAAGTTTCACCAATCACTATCATCATCGGATTATTCATCGTTGGTATTGTTGCCAAAGTTATTGGTTTGATGTAAAACGAAAAGAAGGCTTCTGCCTTCTTTTTTTTATCTTAAATTTCCAAAAGCGATGACTCAACTTCTAGAACAAGATTAGCAATTACTAGATACCACCTTCCGACCTACTGTTGTCCTATAACCCAACCCAATCCAAAGATTCTTGAGTCTGTGTTCGATTACTGACAACACTCGGAGGCAGTGGACAACCTTATCATTCAAAAGCTAGCTTTGAAGAAGAAATGAATTTTTCAACTCGAATATGATATAATAAAAAAGAAAGATTTAAGAAAAAGAGGGAAAGATGGCACAATCACAAAATACAAAAATCAGCTTCAAAACAACTGGAATTTCTTATCTGGGGCTTGGAGGAAAAGTTGGCAAATTTTTACTTGGAGATAAGGCACTCGAATTCTATGCCGATGCCAACGTCGAAGACTACATTCAAATTCCTTGGGAAAGTATCAAGCAAATCGGAGCCAATGTGTCGGGCAAACGAATTAGTCGTCATTTTGAAGTCTTTACTGATAAAGGCAAGTTCCTCTTTGCCTCAAAAGATGCTGGAACGATTCTGAAACACGCTCGAAATCATATTGGCAATGAAAAGGTTATTAAATTACCAACATTGATTCAAACAATTGGTCAATTTATTAAAAATCTATTTGCAAAAAAATAAAATTTTTTGTATAATCGTAAGAAACGGATAAGTAAATCTATATCTCTTTCAGAAAGTCTGCGGTGGCTGTGAGCAGATAGAGAGCTAGTTTGAAATTCTACCGTAATACTAATTTCATAAACAATCAAGTGCACTTATGTGAAGTTGGATGGAACCGTGGCCCTGCCACTCCAACAGTTTCACAGGTGCACTTTTATTCTCTAGGAGGTCTTATGTTAGATATTAAACGCATTCGCACAGATTTTGATGCTGTCGCTGAAAAATTGGCTACACGTGGTGTAGATGCCGCTGTCTTGAATGAAATAAAAGAAATCGATGCCAAACGTCGTGACATCTTGGTTAAGGTTGAAACCCTTAAGGCAGAGCGTAACATTGTTTCGGCTGAAATTGCCCAAGCTAAGCGCAACAAGGAAAATGCAGACGATAAGATTGCTGCTATGCAGACCCTATCTGCTGAGGTAAAAGCTTTAGATGCTGAATTGGTAGCAATCGATGCTAAATTGACCGAATTCACTACTACTCTGCCTAATATTCCACATGATAGTGTTCCTGTTGGTGTCGATGAAGATGATAATGTGGAAATCCGTCGTTGGGGGACACCACGTGCATTTGACTTCGAAGCTAAAGCTCATTGGGATTTGGGTGAAGAGCTGGATATCTTAGACTGGGAGCGTGGGGCAAAAGTTACTGGTGCTCGTTTCCTCTTCTATAAGGGCTTAGGAGCTCGATTAGAGCGTGCCATCTATAACTTTATGCTGGATGAACATGGCAAAGAAGGCTATACAGAAGTCATCACTCCCTACATGGTCAACCACGATTCTATGTTTGGGACTGGGCAATATCCTAAGTTTAAAGAAGATACTTTCGAGCTAGCTGATACTAACTTCGTTCTGATTCCTACTGCTGAAGTTCCACTGACCAACTACTATCGAGACGAAATTCTAGACGGCAAAGACTTACCCATCTATTTCACAGCTATGAGCCCATCATTCCGCTCTGAAGCTGGATCTGCTGGTCGTGACACGCGAGGTCTGATTCGTCTGCACCAATTCCACAAAGTTGAAATGGTTAAATTTGCCAAGCCAGAAGAATCTTATGAAGAGCTGGAAAAGATGACTGCAAACGCTGAAAACATCCTGCAAAAGCTAAATCTGCCTTACCGTATTGTAGCTCTTTCTACGGGAGATATGGGGTTCTCTGCTGCTAAGACCTACGACTTGGAAGTCTGGATTCCAGCACAGAATACCTACCGTGAAATTTCTAGTTGCTCTAACACTGAAGATTTCCAAGCTCGTCGAGCTCAAATCCGCTACCGTGACGAAGCAGATGGCAAGGTCAAACTCTTACATACTTTGAACGGTTCCGGTCTCGCAGTTGGGCGTACTGTTGCTGCGATTCTTGAAAATTACCAAAATGAAGATGGTTCTATTACGATTCCAGAAGTGCTGCGGCCATACATGGGTGGTATAGATGTCATCACACCGAAGTAACATAAAAACTCTGAGATTTTCATATCATCTCAGAGTTTTTTTATCGTTTCATTTGATTATTTCTTTTTTTAATCAATGCACTTCGAACAATACTTATCACAGTTGGGAGTAAAGTAACAATGACAATTCCAAAAATAATGGCTGAAAAATGTGTTTTCACAAAGGGAATATTACCAAAAAGATAGCCGGCCCCTGTTGCAATTACAGACCAGGACACGGCCGCAAGGAAAGTCCGTTTCAAAAAAGAATGGATCGGAAATTGACTAATACCCGCTACAAAAGGAACAAAGGTACGAATAATGGGAATATAACGTCCTAAAATAATGGAAGTGGAACCATGCTTTTCAAAATAGGCTTCTGCTTCTTTGATATTTTCTTCTTTTATCAACTTACTAAAAAACTTATAATGTACAAAACGATATCCCAAAGTTCTACCAATAAAAAAATTACAGGTATCGCCCACAAAAGCCCCAACGAAAAATAGGAATATAAAAAGTAGGACGTTAAAATGCATTTCTGGATTGGCTGATAAGGCTCCTGCCGCAAAAAGTAAGCTATCTCCCGGCAAGAACGGAAAGACTACAGCAGCTGTTTCAATAAAAATTACCAAAAATAAAATCAGGTACGTCCAACCACCTACTGCATTGGCAATATTGTAAATATGCTCGTCAATATGCAAAATAAAATCAATAATAAACATATCTTCTCCTTTTGTATATTCTCTATTATATCAGAAAATGAAGCAGAAGAAACACATTCTGAAAATTAAAAGGAGTAAAATTAGAAACTAAAACTTAAAAACTTTTAGTTTCTAATTTTACTCCCCAAAAAGTTGTTCAACAGTCTGGAAGACCATCTAGATGGTAGATACAAATAGCGACGTTTTTGCCAAAAGTACTCTTCCAAACTTAGAAGTAATAGCCTTGAATCTGAATTCGTAAATTCTATCCAGCTTCTCCAAGCAGTGCTTTAAACAATTAGCTACTATCACATTGGTTGATTTTGCAGTAGAAGACTTCCCTCCTCTTTGTAGGTTTAATATTTTCTAAATCGTTGGTAACGTGTTTCTAAAAGCTGTTCAACTGATAGCTGGGATAAGTTAGTTAATTCAGCAACTATTTCTTGCTTCACAGCGTCCAACAAATTTTGATTGTTCAGTCCCGCTTCTGGGATCACCTTGTCCACTACGCCCATCTCAAAAAGTTCATGAGAAGTAATTTTCATGAGTTCTGCAGCTTCCATGGCACGACTGCCATCTTTCCATAAAATCGAAGCAAAACCTTCTGGACTAAGTACTGCGTAAATCGAATTTTCTAGCATCCACACTCTATCTGCGACTGCTAAAGCAAGCGCACCACCAGATCCACCCTCACCGATAATAATAGCGATAATTGGTACCTTTAAATCACTCATTTCGAGCAAATTACGTGCAATCGCTTCTCCTTGGCCACGCTCTTCAGCTCCAACCCCTGGATAAGCACCAGCTGTATTAATAAACGTCACAATAGGACGACCAAACTTCTCTGCCTGCTTCATCAAACGAAGTGCCTTCCGATACCCTTCTGGATGAGGCTGACCAAAATTACGTTGTAAATTATCCTGTAAATTGCGTCCCTTTTGGATCCCAACAACAGTGATGGGCTGGCCATTCAAGATTCCAATACCACCAATTACTGCCCCGTCATCTCGGAAAGAGCGATCTCCATGCAATTCAATAAAATCTTCACAAATTCCTTGTGCAAAATCCAAAGCTGTCAACCGCGCCTGATCTCGTGCTTCTTTAATAATTCGAGTAATATTCGTCATTGTTTACCTCCATGGAAAGCAAGCAGTCTAGCAATGGTGGAACGCAATTCCAAGCGCTTGACAATGGCATCAACAAAACCATGCTCAAGCAGAAATTCTGCTTTTTGAAAATCGTCTGGCAATTTTTCGCGGACAGTGGTTTCAATCACTCGGCGACCTGCAAAACCAATTAGCGCTTGAGTTTCAGCCAAGATGATGTCTCCCTCCATAGCAAATGAAGCCGTCACTCCACCTGTTGTTGGATCAGTTAAAACTGTCAAATAAAATAAACCAGCATTAGAATGACGCCTCACAGCTGCAGACACCTTAGCCATTTGCATCAAACTCATAATTCCTTCTTGCATGCGAGCACCACCAGAAGCTGTGAACAGCGTAACTGGCAACTGGTGTTCTGTTGCATATTCAAAAAGGCGGGTAATTTTCTCTCCAACAACTGTTCCCATAGAAGCCATGATAAAGTTTGAATCCATGATTCCCAAAGCAGTCGTTTGTCCGTCAATTGTTGCAATTCCTGTCAGTACTGCTTCATCCAAACCTGTTTTTGCGCGAATTTTTTTCAATTTTTCACGATAATTTGGAAAATCCAACGGATCTGTCGTTTCAATTCCGGTAAATAATTCCTCAAAGCTATTGGCATCTACTGTCAAATTGAGACGTTCAAAAGCTGAAATACGAAACGTATAACCACACTGTGGACAAATACGTTCACTCCCTAAATCTTTTTGGTAAATGATATGTTTACATCCTGGGCATTTTGAAAATAATTCATCGGGAAACTCAGGCTTTGCTTGAGGCACCTCACGACTTGAACGATTGGGATTGATACGAATATATTTATCCTTTTTAGAAAACAAAGCCATGATCTATATCTTTACTCCTCTAATTTTTCTTTTGATAAGCTGGTAAAAATTTCTCCATAAGAAAAGCTGTATCATAGTCTCCAGCGATGACATGTGAATCTGAAATCAAATCCAATTGAAATCTGCTATTTGTCACAACACCATCAATTTCTAATTCATAGAGTGCGCGTTGCATCTTCATTAGTGCATCAAAACGATTTTCACCATGCACAATAATTTTGGCAATCATACTATCATAATAAGGTGGAATCGTATAACCTGGATAAACTGCTGAATCTACACGCAGCCCCACACCACCACTTGGCAAATAAAGATTGGAAATCTTTCCTGGACTTGGTGCAAAGTTGAAGGCAGGGTTTTCAGCATTGATTCGACATTCAATAGCGTGTCCCGTTATATGTATATCTTCTTGATTAAAAGCTAGCTCTTGCCCCGCAGCGATTTTTATCTGTTCCTTAACAATATCGATCCCTGTTACAAATTCTGTTATCGGATGTTCAACTTGAACTCGAGTATTCATTTCCATGAAATAAAATTCTCTTTTTCCTTCGTCAAACAAAAATTCAATCGTCCCTGCATTTTCATAGCCAACAGATTGAGCAGCTCGTACAGCAGCTTCACCAATTTGACAACGAAGGGTCTTACCAATTGCAACCGACGGGCTTTCTTCCAACACTTTTTGATTATTTCTTTGAAGCGAACAGTCGCGTTCACCTAAGTGAACGACATGACCATGTTGGTCAGCCAAAATTTGAACTTCAATATGCCGAGCTGGGTAAATAACCCGTTCCATGTACATAGCACCATTTCCGAAAGCTGCTTTGGCTTCAGTGGAAGCTGATTCAAAGGCGGCTACTAAATCTTCTGCCCTTTCAACCTTCCGAATACCTTTACCACCACCACCAGCGGAAGCTTTGAGCATGACTGGGTAGCCAATTTTTTCTGCAATCGCAAGTGCTTCTTCTGGCGTATGAACTTCACCGTCAGACCCTGGAATAACTGGAACATTTGCTTTAATCATCTGCGCACGCGCATTGATTTTATCACCCATTAAATCCATAACTGCTCCAGAAGGACCGATAAATTTAATCCCAACTTCCTCGCACATGGTCGCAAATTTAGAATTCTCACTCAAAAAGCCAAAACCAGGATGAATTGCCTCTGCCCCAGTCAAAACTGCAGCAGAAAGAACTGCATTCATATTAAGATAAGACTCCGTCGACTTCGCTGGACCAATGCAAACCGCCTCATCTGCCAATAAGGTATGAAGGGCCTCTTTGTCAGCTTTTGAATAAACTGCTACTGTCGTAATTCCTAATTCTCTGGCCGCTCGAATAATTCTAACCGCAATTTCCCCACGGTTGGCAATTAAAATCTTACGAAACATGGTGAAATCTC
>ERZ773083.1728-NODE-1728-length-14428-cov-5.434356_pt1 | contig 14428 bp, 11 predicted proteins | sample MGYA00511465_ERZ773083 | MGnify/ENA primary metagenome ERZ773083 (study PRJEB29015, sample SAMEA2738001) | human oral metagenome | biome: human oral; feature: human-associated habitat; material: dental | place: China | collected 2060 ... | reverse complement strand
TGGCTGCATCGAACTGCCATGTGCCTACGCGCCGAAAGCCGTAACGCTCCAAGCAGCGGATCTGCTTGGGTGTGGCGAGCCCTTCCTCCTGCCGCCGTTTCAAGCGATCGATGAGGAGCGAGGCAAGCCCCGCGTTTTCCACGGTATCGGGCAGAATGCCGCGTTTTTCCAAAAAGGAAAGCTGCTTTTCAGACGGCGGACCCATTTCCCAAGGAAAGGTCGGCGCGTAGCTTGTGAGATCCTCAGCGGCGATGGAGAGCGCATACTGAATCGGGTCTACCAGTTTTTTCTTCTTGCTCCGCATCGCGGCAAGCTCCCTCGCCAATGCTTCCTCGCGTTCACGCAGCACGTCCCGCTCTGCGTCCTCCTCGGCTTCGAGGATGTCCACCTCCTCGTCATTTCGGAGGTTTTCATCCATCATTGCGGCGATGTTCGCGTCCTTGGCAATGAGAGCCGATGGTCTGCAGAGATCGTGACGCTCCGTCAGCCAGAGAAAGTCCAACAGGAGCAAGTTCTCTTTGCCCGGAAAGAGCCGCATGCCGCGTCCCACCATCTGCTGATAGAGGCTCCGCACTTTGGTGGGGCGCAAAATTACGATGCAGTCCACAGCGGGGCAGTCCCAGCCTTCTGTAAGGAGCATGGAGTTGCATAGCACGTCATACATGCCATTCTCGAACTCTGCAAGGATTTTCGAGCGGTCATCACTCATGCCGTTGACTTCCGCTGCCCTCATGCCGACATCATTCAATATCTGGCAGAATTTCTGCGATGTGGCGATGAGCGGCAGGAACACCACGGTCTTTCTGCCCCTGCAGTAACGCGCCATCTCCATAGCAATCTGATGGAGGTACGGCTCCAAGGCGCAGCCGATGTCCGCTGCGCTGTAATCCCCGCCGGAGATACCCGCCTTGCTGATATCCAGCCGCAGGGGAATCATCCGCGCCTTGACGGGAGAGAGATACCCTTCCCGGATGGCGCGGCTCATGGAGTACTCGTAAGCCTGTGAGTCAAAAAATGTGCCGAGCGTCTGCTTGTCCCCACGGTCGGGTGTTGCCGTTACGCCGAGGACATTGGCCTTTGGGAAATGCGCGAGTACCCGCTGATAACTCTCCGAGAGTGCGTGGTGCGCCTCGTCCACGATGATGTCCTGAAAATAATCCTGCGGAAACATCGAAAGCCGCTTTTCTTGGCAAAGGGACTGCACCGATCCTACTGTCACGGAAAAGAAACTGCCGAGGCTGCGGTTCTCTCCCTGCTCAAATGCTGCATCAAGTCCTGTGAGCATCTTCAGTTTGTCAGCGGCTTGGCTGAGAAGTTCCCCACGATGCGTCATGATGAGGACTCTGTGTCCCAACTTCACTTGATGTTCTGTCACCGAGGAAAACACAATCGTCTTTCCGAGCCCTGTGGAGAGGACGAGGAGTGTCTTGCGACGCCCCTCGCTCCACTCGGACAGGATTGCCTGTTTCGCCTCGACCTGATACGGTCTAAGTTCCACTTGCTTGTCCTCCCATCAGAACGGGATGTCTGCAGAGCTAACGGGAATCCCGCCGAAGTCCGCAGAGCCCTCGACCGGAAAGAACTTCTCGTCATAATCGTAGAAGCGATCCACATCGTTGGCCTGTCTCTCGTTCCCGTCCCGGTCGGTATATTTGCGGGGCTTAAAATGCGCCCGTCCCTTGGCTCCCACGAGATTGTTCCAGTCCATGACCAGCCGCTCGCCGTGCTTCTTCCTGCCGATGCAGCGGAAGAATGCCGAGATGCGCCACTCCACGAGGCGGTTCAAAATAAGGTCGGTGCGGACACTGGCGACGCCCTGCTTCGTTTCTACCTGCAGGGTAAGCGTTGCCTTGTTGCAGGCCTGCATCTTGGCACTCCCCGGAAAACGCCCGCGCTCAAAAGCGGACACTACGAAGTTGTAATCCCCTTCGGGCAGGATGATGAACTCCTGACCATCGCTTTCGATGGCGTCATCCCAATCCATGCCCACGTTGTTGTTGACAAAATCTGCCATAATGTATTTCCTCCCTTAGCCTTTCGCCTGACGATTCTGCTGAATGATGTCAAAAATCTGATCCCAATAGCGGATGATGTAGCCGTACAAGAACTCCTCGGGGTAGTCATCAATCGGTGTTTCCAATGTGTATTTCCCACGGGCGGCCACCACTTGTCGGACTTCCTCCTCGGTTACGCCTTTCTTCTGCAAAATGCTGCGGAACACATCGACCGCGCTTTCGTCCTCCGACAGATTCTGCGACTGTGGTGCCGGTGTCCCTTGTGCCGCCGTCTGCGTAACGGGAGTGCCTGCCGACGTCTGCTCCGATGAGAAGATGTGAGCGATATGCCTGTAGTCAAGTTCCAAGACTTCCGGCAGCGGCACACGGCTCTTTGCGTCCCATGCGGGATGGTGGGATGTGTACATGACACGCTTGCCGCCCCGCGCCTTCTGCGTGTTGTTCTCCGATGTGACCACAAAGGTCTGGTAGTTGCAAAAGAGCAGGATATCGCACCATTCCTTGAGAAGCGGAGCCACTTGCTTGCTGAGTTTCATTTCCCAGCGGTCGTATGCGCCCATCTCATCCGGCTGCTCGAACTTCCGCATCTTGGCGTGTGCTGTGACCACCACATGAATCCCAGAAGCCAGTACCGTATCCAATGCGCCGAGAAGCCTTGCAAATTCCTCGCCCAGATAGGTATAGCCCTTGCCGTAGCCGAAGGACTCGATGGAGTTCTGCTTGTACTTCGTGCAGAGGTAGCTGACGATCAGCTGCTCTGCCCAATCAGCGGTATCCAGTACCAGCGTCCTGCACACGTCCTTGGTGGCTGCAACTTCCTTGACCACGGAGAGCATTTCCTCCCAAGACTGCGGTTTCTCGATGCGGCGGACATCCATGTGTGCTGTGCCGCCCTCGGTGTCGATGAAGAGCGGATCTGGGAATTTGGCGGCAAGACTGGACTTTCCGATCCCCTCCGCCCCGTAGATGACCACCTTTTGGGTGCGCTCAATTTTTCCTTTCGTAATGTTCAGCATTGCGTATCTCCTTTCTGCTCACTTAATCCGAAGGCTTCGTCCTCTCGCCTCCAAGTGGGCGCCGGGAACTTCCTCGCCGCCGCTTAAAGCCTCATAGAGTGCCTCGCGGTTCACGTCCTTATGCTCCGGCACAGTAATGAGATAGGCGTCCGGGATAAGTGCGGCATTGTCAATCTTGAGCGGCTGTCTGCCGCTGTTCTTCTGAACGCTCATGACACCGTACCTCGTGGGAACTTTGGTTTTCCCCATCGCATCGAGGTTCTGCCGGTACCACTCCTTGATGCGTTTGATACGGTTCTCTAACATCTGCCGCTGCGCTTCAAAGCGTTTCTCTTCCTTACTGTATGCCTCCGCATACGCTTCCAGCGATTTGATGAGCGCGATGCCGTTCGCGCATTTCTCCTCAAGCTCGCACTCAATGGAATGAAGCCCTTCTTCCAAGAGCTGCAGATCCATCGACTCGTCCAAGACGAGATCGAAGAGCGTGTTGAAGCCTGCGGCAAGCTCATAAAGCGGTCGCGCTGCCATATCTGTCCTCCTTTCCCTTCTCGAAGATGGCTACCTCGTCCACGGAGTCTCCCGGCACAATCACCGTGAGCTTCACGGGACTGCCAAGGAAGAAGCGGAGCAGACGCTCCCGCATCGTCAGCTGGCGGCAGGCTATGGTTCCGCCGCTCAGACGCTCCCTGGACACCTTGATGTTGAGTGTGTAATTCATCTCGATTCATCCTTTCCGAAGGGTGATTTCGTTTTGCCCTTCAGCTAAGAGCCACGGGAAATGCAAAACTTCATGGTTTTTCAGAAGAAATTTTTCTCATCGGGCAAAAATTTCTTAAGCCGTTGATAAATGCGCCGCATCCGCTCCGATATGGTGCTTTCCAATACGCCCTCCTGACGCGCAATCTCTGCCTGACGCACGCCTTCCCAAAACACGCGCCGCAGAAGTTCCCTCTGCTGAGGACGAAGCTGTGCGATGGCGTGATGAAGCTCCGAATAATCCGCGCCGAGCAGAGCCGTCGGCACATCGGGCATGGTATCTGCCATCTGACGGTCAAGAGCGTCAGCAGACAAGTGGATATGGCGACGCGTCTCGGTCCGGTTCCTTTGGAAGGTCGGAGCATTGACCTCGGCATCCAAAATCTCCTGCGCCGTGCGCCGCTGAACTGCAGTCTTGTCCTCTGCGGCATCCAGCCTTTCCTGATAGTCCGCCTCTATCATGATGGTGCATTCCTCCTCGGGAACTTCCAAAACAGCCGGATGGAACTTGTCTTCGTAGTACAGAGTGATTTTCATGGTCGTGTCCTTTCCGCCTTGGATGCGGGCGGCAGGAACACAAAGAGGCCGATGCACGCGATGTACACCGGCCTCTTTCGCCTAAAATGGGCATAGCGAGTCACGATGGAAACACCGAAGTGCCAATACTGCTTGCGCAGTTCGTCTCTTCATGTGTTCCCGCCGCCTCTGATGGCCATCTCAAGGCATTGAGAAATTTACAAAATTTACAGTTACGGCTTGTGAATGTTCACATCCACATAATTTTCATTAACAAAAATGTAGATTTTTCCCCCTTACTGCTGATACAGCTTTACTGTCTGCGCACGCCAGTTAAGGCACGGGCTTCCGTGATGTTGGTCGACTATCTCAATAACCGACTGCATTATTCAACCACCATCCTTCAACCCCTTGAGACTTGGCTTCGTGAGTGCCGAACAGTTAGATGAAATCCAAGATGCTAATCCTGGCGAAAGTGCTTTCTGATCTAAAATTTATCAAAAACCCATCAGAAAGATGCGGATTGTCAGTCCGAATTTTGAACGAAAAATAAGCTCCATAGCCATAGATGTCACCATCTGTGGCTATGGAGCTTTACAACGCCTACAAAAATAGCCGGACTCTCAGTCCGACCATTTCTGAAAATAATTTTTAAGCAACAATTTTCCCCCATGTTCGATACCCCTCAGCTTTTAGCTGAGTATTGCAGAACGCCAGTGTGTCCATGAAGTGATGCTGTATAAGGTATTGACCGAAAAATCCCTCCTCATCATCGGGAAAAGCATTTTTTGACTTTTTTATCAAATCCATACTCAGAATAGGATGCAAATGCATTCCGATGCATAATGCACAAACACTCTCAAGAGATACCCGCGTCACATCATTCCTAAGCTGGCTGATATAATCCTCTGATAATCCTGTCCTGTTTGCCAATTCCATATTGGTGAATTTGCCCCGTCGGTTTCTTCTTGGATTATATGCATCCAATCTATTCATATGAGCATTTAATGTGCCCGAGAAAGAACTGGGCAAGTTCCGCAGGATTTGCATCACGCGAATCCCCTCTTTTTTTAGCTTTTTCCGCTCAAGTGCTTGCTCTTTCTTGTCCTGCATATCCTCCTCATCAATATTACGCGTTTCGCTAAAAGATGCCGCATTTATATTTTGGCTCAGATAGCACATATTGTAATAATCACCGGAGCTTTTGTTAAACTCATAGCTTCTGTTGAATTTCAAACAACATTCATCAACATGTTCCAATCCATACTGTGTAAGTTCATAACCTTTATCGTCACCCAGATATTTTACATATTTTTCGTCGTTGATGCAGACGAGATAGCCGAGATAAACAAATACTCCACTCTCAAAGAGTGCCGCAAAAGATTCAGTCTCATTATAAAGCCGCTCAAAATTCTTCTCGTCAAGCAAAAAAGTCTGATATTCACCGAGTGCATCAGGATTGAACACATATGGATACTTATAGTCCCCGTTTACATATAGAAAACTCCCCTCTGCACATTTGTATCCAAGCTGCAAGGCACGTAACTTCGCTTCATAGCGCGAAACACCGAAACACTTCGCAACGCTTTCTAAAACATTCTCCATGACATCCCCAGTGTAACGATAAGGCGTAGAATATTTTTTTTCAATAATCTTCGGAAAAATATCATCAAAATACACGCGTGGCATTAGAATTCGCAGGGCGAGTGCATTAGCCTGCCATTCTGCCCACCAGACAGCCTTTTCCACGCCCTGCAATGCTTCTGGTGTCACATCCGGCGACACTTTACATGACAGGTTTGTCTCCTCCTGATTCAAGAGCGCCAGAATCTCGAAGAACTTCTGGTGTTTTTCCCAATGGATGATTTCATGGGCTATCGTATTGAGCGGGCTACCTAATTCCCCCATAAAGGAACGTTTTTTGCTGATGAGCATCGTTCCTGGTTGAAGTTCCTTTTCGACGGATTCCGTTCTATCATATAAGCGTGGGTAAAAAAACCTCTTATCTACAATTTCTGTAGACTTGCGAAAATACATCCTGCCGAATTCGTCATCCGGCAACTCCGCTTGATAGTAGTCAATCCCCATCTCCCGCAAAAGATGGTCTACAGGAAAATGCCACATATCATAAATGGCATCTTGACAATAAAATGCTGTGAAATCATCAGCAATCTCTTCCAAATCCTCGGCATAAATATATGGAACGAGATACTCATCCAAAGCATCTTCTTTGTCGAACTTCCCACCGAAATACTCCGCAGTGTCTAGCACCATCATATCATGGAGGCCATTTTTCAGTTTTGCCTGCACTGTGATCGTGAACCATCTCGTTTTACGATCAGCCTCATATTTTTTCGTCCCGAGTCCAAGCAACACAATATCTGCCGAAAGATTGATTTCAATTTTGATGAGCGGACCTACATCATCATGGCAAATCAACGTTTTGATGTCGACATTTTCTATCTTTTGTTCGCATAGCGACAGAACATTTATGGAATGAAAGCCCATACCATCATGGGACTGGTTCACGAAGGATGATATTTCCTGTTCCAATATATTTATATAATTCGCTTGGAGATAACTCTTAAAATCTGTGTATGCCATCGATCTTTCTCCCTCTTCCCTGATAAGAAAGTGCCGGAACCGTAATAAACAGCTCCGGCAGTCAGCACATCATCAATAGTATTGTTCGATGTAGCCGTAAGCCTTGTCGAATACTTCCTTATCCTTGATTTTGTATTTCACCCAGACGACACTGCGAAGAGCCTTCTTGACTTCCTGTTTTCCGGCGGTTGTGCTCTGCCAGCCATCGAAACGGACAATCTTCACAATGCCGTCAATATCTGTGACAATACGCTCCACGATGACAGGCGTATTCTGGTTTTTGACGCCATTGAAAAGTTCCGTAAGTGCAGCTTTCCCCTTATCGACTTCTTCCTCCGGCACAACTTCCTTTTCGGCTTGTGCTGCCTCTTTCGCCATTTCAAGGAGGCGCTTCAGGAACTCGATGCTGGTGATAAGGCCTTGCTCATGCTTTTCGCGCAATTTTTCCAGCCGCTCTCCTAGCTCTATAAACTTGGGCTCATTGCCATGCTTTTTAATTTTTGCCATCAAGTCGATCTCCATGTGCTTCGCCGCTGCCTTCGGACTCTTGTGCTTTGCAATGAAGTCATCAATCAAATCCGCCGAGAGGGACAAAATTTCCTCATCCTCGTGGGTATGCCCCACTTCCAGATTTGAATGGACGATTTCCATTGTCTTTGCTCCCAAAGCCGCCCAGATCAGTGCACCGCCATTTCCCACAGGCTTGACGGATTCATAGACCTTGGTGAGCCACACATAGTCCATGCGATACGGTGTCAGCACTGGGTCGGGAGACAGCGCATTCCATGCACGGTTCAGCACACCATAATCGGCGGCGAACTGATCCTTCTCCTTGTTGGTGGGAATGCATTCCTGTGCCGCCATCAGCCCCTCCCAGCCGTCCACGGTACGGTCAACGCCCATAAAATAACTGAGACATTTTTTGATGAGCGCCGGGATTTTCTTTTTGACTTCCTCGATATTGGTAACGATTTTCTTCATACTGGACTCATCAAAATTGAGCGCTTTCGCCACATTATCGAAGATGCCGATGTAGTCCACGATAAGCCCGAAGTTTTTTCCTTCATCATAGGTGCGGTTCGTGCGGCAGATCGCCTGTAAAAGCGTATGGTCTTTCATGGGCTTATCGAGATACATGACTTGGAGAATCGGTGCATCGAAGCCCGTCAAGAGCTTTGCCGTCACAATGACGATTTGCAGTTTGTTGCCGGGATCGCGGAAGTTGTCGAGGACTTTTGCTTCCTCGTCTTTAGATCGGCGATAGGCTTTGTATTCGTCGGCTTTGTCATTGTTGGTATCCATGACAATGGTCGAGCATCCAGCGCCCAGCAGTTTATCCAGCTCCTTCTTGTATTGCAGGCAACAATGACGGTCGTAGACCACCACTTGTGCCTTGTAACCGTTCGGGCGGATTTTCTCCGTAAAATGCTTAGCGATATGGGCACAGACTTTATGTATGCGTTTCTCGTCATACATAATCGCCTGCATATTGACCCGCTTTGAAAGCTCTGCCTTGTCGGCCTCACTCAGACCCTCGGTCAACACATCGAACTCCCTGTCCATCGTCTCCCGGTCAACCCTTAGGTCAATGGGTACCGGCTCAAAATTGAGCGGCAATGTTGCCCGGTCGCGGATGGAGTCGGAAAAGGAATACTTGCTCATGTAGCCACTGCGGTCTTCCGTTGCACCAAACGTAGCAAACGTATTCTTATCGAGGCGGTTGATAGGCGTTCCCGTAAGACCGAAGAAAAATGCATTCGGCAGAGCCGTTCGCATTTTAATCCCCAAATCCCCTTCCTGCGTTCTGTGGCACTCGTCCACCATGACGATAATATTATCACGGGGTGAAAGCTCTCCTTCCACCTCCTGAAAGCGGAAAATCGTTGTAATGATAATTTTTCGAATGTCCATGCGGAGTTTTTCCATAAGCTCTTGACGGGTAGATGCCGATTCCAAGTTTCCCACGTCGGAAGCATGAAACTGTGCGGTAATCTGGGATTCCAAATCCAAGCGATCGTCCACAATCAGCACCGTAGGATTCCTCAAATCCGGCAGCATACGCATCTTCACGGCAGCAAATTCCATAAGATAGGATTTACCCGAACCTTGAAAATGCCAAATAAGCCCCTGCTTGGGGTAGCCTACCCGAACACGGTGAATCATCATATTGGCACCCTCGTACTGCTGGTATCGCGCGATGACCTTGTACTTACGATGCTTGCTGTCCGTGGCGTAAAGGGTAAAGAACTGGAACAAATCCATGACTTTGTAGGGAGTTATCATATTCTCCATGCTGGTCTGGACAGCTATCAGACTTCCGTCCGACTTATCATCGGTCGTGTGCCACGGTCCCCACTTGGCTGCGGGCATACACACCGAGCCATAGCGGTAGCGTTTGCCCTCGGTGGCAAAGTTAAAGACATTGCAGACGAACATCTGCGGGATGCTTTGCTCGTAGGCATTGATGTCCATTGCTCCATCCAACCAGCTGATTGAGGAACGAACAGGAGTCTTTAGTTCTCCGATGACAAAAGGAAATCCATTTATCAAAAGAACAATATCCAACCTCTTACCGCCCTGTTTCGTGGGGTATACCCATTGATTCGTGACCACATAGCGATTCTTGTCGCTCATGCCGTTGATTTCTGTGCCAAAATACTTGATGGATGTATGCTGATTATCCTTACCGAAAGGAAATGAGTTTTCTTCAAACACCATGGCCTTGAAGCGTTCATTGTTCTCCACAAGGTTATCGGCATTCGTTGTGGCAAAGACCCGTCGCAGTTTGATCAGCACCTCATCGGCACGGGAAGTATCCTCCGCGATTTCCGGGTTAAGCGCAATCAGAGCCGCACGCACCATCTCTTCTTCAAATGGATCGTTTTCGCTGCGGGTGAGTTCTTCCGGTGGTACATACTCCCATCCATTTTGAACGAGCGTGTCAATGATCATTTTTTCCGTAGTATTGTCTTCATTAAACATGAGCTACTCCTTCCTAATTGGCCAAATTTCGATTTGTCGGCGAGGTTTACGAAGTCTGCAAATTGTTTTTGGAGGTCGATGGGAGGGACTATTATTCGTAGACATTTCAAATTCTCGCCCGGCAAATGGGCTATTGTCGATACTCCGCTTATGGCATCCTGAAAACCATTGTACTTAGAGTGCTGATAGAAAGTATAGCCAAGGTATTCGGGGATTATACGCGATGTATCACAACGAACACGGTGAAGTGCTTTCTGATAGTAGCAATTTGTCTTTTCTCCTTTCCAAACAGCACACCGCCCTACTTCGCCGCCCTCGCATACGAGCAAGTCGCCCTTTCGCAATTCAAACTCTTTTCGATCAGCTTCATTAAAGTCCATTTCGTTCAAATCATCTAACAGGAAGCGAAACCATTGCACGTTATAATTTGCAAGATACGGATATTTATGTTCTCCTGTCTGACGCTTTTTGTCGAGCATTTTCCCTAAACGACTGGTTGCAATATCCGCAAGTTTACAGACTGGATAATTTTTTGAGTTCGTCACAGGATCGCCAAACATCTCTACAAACCGTGATTTGAAATCAGGCGATATACTTTCGATGAGAATTTTTGACGTTATTCTGGTCAACCATGGCGTATTCCATGGTGGTGTCAATCTTGCTGTGACCTAAAAGTTGTTGGACTTGCTCAATGGGCATTCCCTTGTCGATAGCTCTGGTGGCGAGCGTCCGTCGGAATTTATGCGGATGCACCTTTGGTATGCCGAGTTTTTTTCCCATATTGCGGAGACGGATCTCCACGCCACTGATATGGAGACGGTTGTGAGGCTTTTGCAGAGAAACAAAGAGTGCCGGATTATCATCGGTACGACTGTCCAGATAATTCTTGAGGTGTATTTTCGTTCGGGCATCGAAATATACGGGGCGCTCCTTGCTCCCCTTACCAAAAACGATGCACTCGCGGCTCTCGAAATCCACATCACTGCGATTCAGCCGCACAAGCTCCCCCACCCTCATGCCTGTGGAGGCGAGAAGGTCAATCATAGCCAAGTCGCGACTGTTGGTGCAGTTATCCCGCATTTGTTCTAATGCCTCATCTGTATAGGTTTCCTTAACAACCTTCGCCGTCTTGATTTTGTGAATGCGGCGCACGGGGCTTTTAAGGATGTAGTTCTCCTCTTCAAGCCAAGCGAAAAAGCTGGAAAGAATACGGCGGATATTGTCGATGTTGGACTTGCTGCATCCGTGTTTCTCCTGATACTCCGAGAGATATTTTCGCAGGTCATCCGTGGTGATACGGGTGATATGTTTATCGAAACTGCCCAGAACTTTAAGGAGCGTATTTTGGTAATAGCTGAGGGTTCTCTCACTGCATCCTTCTACCTTTTTAGCAGCGGTAAACATTTTCAAAAGCTCCTCGTTGCCGTGGACAGCTTCGGGAGTAGCAGCGAGCGCACACTCCGTGATCTCCTTATTGGCAAAACACTCTGTCAATGTCTGCCTCAGGATCATAAGCTGGGCGTTATCCAGATGTGGGAGCATTCCCTGCATTATATCGGTAATCAGAAGGTCTTTCATGGCAGATTATCCTTTCCACCGACCTCCGCCACCGCTTGATCAATGAAAGTACGTTCGCATGATGGCCGCTTTGATGGCGGCGTGTTTTTCAAGAGTTTCTTGGATTGCCAATTTCGATTTGTCGGCTTGTTGGGCAAAGTCAACAAAGATTTTCTGCTGTATAGAATCTGGCAAGAGAATATCTATCTTTCGTAGTTTTTCCATATTTAACGCTGCTTTTGCTGTGTTTCCTGCTGCATGGGTAAATTTATCTTTATTGTAGTATATTTGGTTGACGAGAAACTCTGGCAATAGCTGATGCACATCTTTTACGGATATTTTTGCTACATTAGGTGCTAAATGGTACCTGTGCACTGCGTCAACGAGTGCAACATCTCCGATATTTACACCAATATATGTCATGACCACATCGCCCTTATGGAGTTGTGACCTAGGTAACTCGTCAGAAACGGCAGCATCAATATATGATATATTGTCTAATTTTAGACGTTTGTTTTTGACATTCAATGCCTTAATCATGATAACATCGCCTGATTCCTGATAATGTATATAATTAGTGTACTCAAATCCCGCCAATTTAGTTACGTCACATAAATCGCCTAGTTTGAATACTGGAAGATTTAGCGAGTTTGAGTATGGCTCACCGAACATCTCTACAAACCGTGACTTGACAAGCTCCTCCGTAACCGCAAGTAGTCGCTGATATCCCACCTTAGCATCTTCCATCGCCCACAGTAATTGCGCCAATTCACGTTGTTTTTCCATTGGCGGTAGTTCAAATTCTGCTCGTGCCAAATCTCGCCAGTTGATCGTTGGGGACAGAGAGCCGACAGAAAGTGCATTAACTGCATCAAGGAAATAATCAGAACTGATGAACATTGGGAAGAAGTCCTTATCCACGATTTCTTCATTAGGACGAAGCACCATGCCGTGCGCAGAGAAAATCCCATCAAAGGGAGCGATAGCGACCTTCTTCTGATATGCACGTCGCTTTCCAAAAAGCACATCACCCTTCTGCATGAGTAATTTCTCTCCCTTGGGCGCCACATCTGCTCCCCAACGGGAAATGCTCAGACTACCGCTGTCCAAATGCTCCAAGCCGATGTAATATCGCTTATCCTCCTCTACAGGTTTCTTCTTTTCCTTGACGTTGATTGCAATCTGATCGAACCTATACCGCATATCCCATCTCACCTTCTTCCAATGCCACAATAAACCGTGATTTGACAAGCTCCTCCGTAGCAGCAACCAGTTCTTGATAGGCAGCTCGCGTATCCTCAATCGCCCACAGCACGTCGGCCAGTTCACGTTGCTTGTCCATCTCCGGTAACTCGAAGCTGTAAGTTTTCAGATGCTCCCACTTCACGCGGGGCGATAGCGAGCCTGCCGACCGCCCCACAGCAAAATCAAAGAAGTCGTCGTTCTGAATGATGAAGGGCAGCAGCCTTGGCTCCATCTTATCCTGCATCGCTCGGATTACGGTAATATCCCCAGAGCAAATTCCCTCGAAGGGAGCGATTGCCGCCTTTTTCAAATATGCCCGACGGCGTCCGAAAAGAATGTCGCCCTCGTGAAAACGCTTGGTAAAGGTATTATCGCTCCCCTCGTCACAATTCGACAATCGAATTTCTCCCGGAGTTATATGTTCAAGGCCGACCGTGGGAAATCCGTTCCTATCCCCTTTGCAGGTCTCACGGGCTTCCTTAGCCACCTCGCCCAATGTCACTTTTGCCACAAGACGTTCCTCCTCTCAAAATGGTATCGTATTTTCCTCGCGGACGTCCTTCAACAAAACATTCAAATTGTTATAGCACTCCCGAAGTGCCAACGAGGATGCATACCAATCATCGTAACACTCCTGCACGCTCCGTGTGTCCTGTTCTTTCGTCTCATCCGTTGTCACTTGCACGTAAAGAGGAATATTCAGTGAAAAGTCATTTTTTTCAATATCCCGTATGGACACTTTCTTTGCAAAGCCCTCTTCGGTTTTATATGCGTTGTATGCCTTGGAAATCCGCTCGATGTGCTGCAACTCCAAATAGCTCCGCGCATTTTTGCGCGTTACTTCGTTTAGGGCATTGATGAACAGTACATGATTTTTATGCGTATCCGGCTTCTCTGTGCGGCAAATGACGATGCACGCCTCCATGGGGGAATTATAGAAAAGATTCGGTCCCAGTCCGATCACGCAGTCTACCAAATCGGACCGCATGAGCTTCTCCCGCATTGCCCGCTCCTCGCTGCGGAACAACACCCCATGCGGAAACAGGATCGCACAGCGACCTGTCTTATCCTTCATGCTCACTAGAATATGCTGAAAGAACGCATAATCGGCTCTGGACTGTGGCGGCACGCCCAAGATATTCCTGCCGTACCTGTCGGACTCGAATGCGGCGCGACTCCATTGGTTCACGGAATAAGGCGGATTGGCGACGATCATATCGAACTGACGAAGCTTTCCGTTTTCCGTAAAGGCAGGATTGGCAAGCGTGTCGCCATTTACGATTTCAAAATCCTCGATGCCGTGCAAGAAGAGGTTCATGCGCCCGATCGCGGAACTCAGCAGATTGATTTCCTGCCCGAAGAGAGACACATTTCTCCATTCCTTCCCCGTCCGCTTGAGGTGGGCAATGGCGGAAATCAGCATCCCGGCACTGCCGCACGTAGGGTCGTAGATGGATTCGCCGGACTTTGGCTGCAGAATCTCCGTCATGAGATGTACCACTGTACGGTTGGTGTAGAACTCTTGCGCCGTGTGTCCGCTGTCATCGGCAAACTGCTTGATCAGGTATTCGTAGCCTTGCCCAAGCTCATCCTCCGGGCAGTTTTCCAGAGACAATGTATATTTACTGAAATGTTCCATCAGATCCTTTAAGAGCCTGTCCGGGAGGCGATTCTTGTTCGTCCATGTGCCATCGCCAAAGATGCCGGTGAGCTTCTCGCTGTTGGCTTTTTCCATCG
>ERZ773083.1726-NODE-1726-length-14439-cov-7.313404_pt1 | contig 14439 bp, 8 predicted proteins | sample MGYA00511465_ERZ773083 | MGnify/ENA primary metagenome ERZ773083 (study PRJEB29015, sample SAMEA2738001) | human oral metagenome | biome: human oral; feature: human-associated habitat; material: dental | place: China | collected 2060 ... | reverse complement strand
GGGCGGGACGCACGGCGAGCGGACAGACCGTCACGAACAACAAGCTGGCATTCACAGGGAATGCAACGAACGCCTACGGCGGACTAGTCGAGAACAAAAAGCACAACAGCGACGGCACGTATCAGACGGCGGGTTCTGCAACAAAGAACACGCTCGATGTCACGGGCGGCACACTTGCCAATGCCTACGGCGCAAAAGTCACGGCAAAGAATGGCAGTGCCGATGAGAACAACGTCAATATTGCGAGCTCTGTCACGGGGGCCGTCTACGGCGCAGAACTCACGGGGACGGGCACCGGAGACGCGACCAAGAGCACTGTCAAGATCACTGCCGGAACTGTCGGCGGCAATGTCTACGGTGGCAAGGTCGCAGGAACAGGCGCGGCAACGGGGCATACCATCAACCTGTATGGCGGCTCTGTCGGCGGCAACGTCTACGGCGGACACGCCGCATCGGGAGCCACCACGGGCAATACCGTGAACCTCGGCAACGGTACGACAAACAGTGTCACCACCGTTACGGGTACCATCTACGGCGGCAATCAGACGACGGACACCAATAATGTCCTGAATGTCAACACCAATGCACAGGCGGGCAACATCGCGAACTTCGGCATGGTGAAGTTCAACTTCAACAGCACCTTCAACCAGGCGAATCCCATGCTGAATCTCGTCGGCGGCACTGCGACGAATTTTGACTGGAACAAATTTACCCATACAGGCAATGCACCGAGCGGAACATCCGTCCTCATGCAGAACCTCAGCAATATTAACGTTGCTAATTACAATGGTGCGAAGGAAATCTCCTCCACGGGGACACACGAATACACCATCGATACTGATACAAGTGCGTCAGTGGCAAAGCAGATCCTCTTCGGCGGCTACCAGTTCAAGGATGCAAACGTCACGCCGACGACCAGCGATACGACGAAGGATGTCTGGGCAGGACGCTCCGTCATCGGCAACACAACCATCAACAACACCCTCACCATCAACGGCACGAATCACCGTGACGCTTACGGCGGCTGGACGGCAGGCACGGGCACAACGGCTGCGGCAAAGTTCAACAGCACGAGCAACACCGTGAATCTCAGAGCGGGCTCGATTCGCAACCTCTACGGCGGCTTTACCTCCGTGCAAAGCGGGAATGCAACCGGCAACAAGGTGAACATCTCCGGCGGCAGTGTCACCGGCACTGTGCACGGCGGTTCTCTTTCCCATGCCACGGCGACGGGCAATGCCACGGGCAACACCGTCACCATCACCGGCGGCACGATGGGCGATGTCTACGGCGGCTTTACGGCAGGGACGGGAGCCACCACGGGCAACACCGTCAACCTCGGCAGCGCGGCGGATGCCGTCGCCTCGGGTACCACCATTGGCACCATCTACGGCGGCAACAAGGCGACCGCAACGGACAACACGCTCAACGTCTACGACACGGTCACGGCGAGGAACATAGCGAACTTCGACAAGATCAACTTCAAGGCAACGAGCAGCCACATCGCGGTGGGCGACACCCTTTTGACGCTGACAACCGGTGCCACGAATTTTGACTGGAACAAACTCCACGTCGACAACCTCGACAACCTGAATTCAAGTGCCACGAGTGACCGCATCCTGACACTCATGCACAACAACAACAACATCAACCTCAGCAACTACGCGCCCACGGGAACGCGCGGACGTATCCACACAAGCGACTACGAGGCGGACATCACGACGGACGGCAACCTTGCTACCACGCAGAATGTCTACCTCAAGGGCTACCGCTTCCGGAACAACACCACGAACTATGCGGGCGGCACAGCCACTGATGCATGGGGCGGCCGTTCCATCATCGGCAACAAAGTAGAGAACAACAAGCTGACGCTCACGGGCGGCAGTGCGACGCTGAATGCGCGCGGCGGTCTTGCGGAAAACACCACAGTTCCCAATCATACGGGCGATGCCGAAAATAACAAGCTCATCCTGAACACCGGTGCACAGACGGCAAATGCCTATGGTGCAGAGGTTAGGACTAGGGATGGCAGCGCGACCAAGAACGAAGTGATCATCAACGCCGGCACCGTGCATGGAAGCGTCTATGGTGCAGCGCTGACGCATGCCGCAGCAACGGGCAGCGCAACGGACAACACCGTCACCTTCGCGAGCGGTTCGGTCACCGGCAACGTTTACGGCGGCTTTACGAACGGCTCCGGCAATACGACGGGCAACACGGTAAATCTTGGCGATGGCACGCACAGCATCACGGCAGGTTCGGCGATCGGCGGCACCATCTACGGCGGCAACAAGGCGACGGATACGGGCAATACCCTGAACGTCAACACGAACGCGACAGCGGGCAACATCGGGAACTTCGAGAACCTGAAGTTCAACATCAACAGCAATGCGCTGAACCCCGCGAACCCCATGCTGACCCTCAATGCAGGTACGGCAACGAACAACCTCGACTGGGGCAAGCTCACCGTCGATGCGACGAACTTCAACAGCCCGATCAGCACATACGAAGCTTACAATTTGAAGCTCATGCAGAATACAGCGGGCATCAACTTCACGAAGAACAGCGTCAATACCTATACGGCAAACGGAGGAATTAAGAGTGTCAACAGCGGAAACTTCGAGTTCAGCATTGACACGCTCGGCTCCTCGGTCAACACCACCGAAGTACGTGCGGCAGGGTACCAGTACAAAAACCATACCGGCGCGACCTACACAGCAGGCGATGGCACCCACACCGAAGCGTGGGCAGGACGCACCGCCGTCGGCAACAAAGTGGAGAACAACAAGCTGACCGTTACGGGCGGCAGCATCAATACGGCGGCGTACGGCGGCCTTGTGGAGAACCACAAGCTTGACGCACACGGCAACCCCCTCCCGACGGGCGACGCGGAAAAGAACACCGTCGCCGTCGCGGGCGGCAACGTCGCCAACGCCTACGGTGCCGAAGTACGCACCAAGAACGGAAATGCCACAGAGAACACCGCTGAGATCACGAATGGGACCGTCGGCTCTGTTTACGGTGCCTCCCTTGCGGCAGCAGGAGCCACGGGCACGGCAAATAAGAGCAAGGTCAACATCACGAGCGGTACGGTCAATGGCTCTGTCTACGGCGGACATATCGCGAACGCTGCGGCAACGGGTCAGATCACGAACAGCGAAGTGAACATCGCGGGCGGCAGTGTCAGCGGCACCATCTACGGCGGCTACAACAGCGGCAGCGGCGATGCCAAGAGCGGCACCGTCAACATCACGGCCGGCTCGATGGGCAACGTCTACGGCGGCTATACCGTCGGTGCAGGGGCAAGTACGGGCAACACCGTCAACCTCGGCACGGCAACGACCGCATTTGCTGCGGGCACGAGCGTCGGTACCATCTTCGGCGGCAACAAGAGCACCGTCACAGACAACACCCTCAACGTCAACAGCCGAAATGCGCGTGCGGCGGACGTCAAGAACTTCGAGAAGGTCAACTTCGACGTTGCGCACAACGTCAGCCATGGGGACACCATGCTCACACTCACAAACGGAGCAGGTACCACCATCGACTGGTCGAAAATGCAGCTGAAGAACCTGGACACCATCACGGCAAGCCCCACGGAAAACCGTATCCTTACCCTCCTAAACAGCACAAACAACGTCACCTTCACGAACTACGACCCCGTACGTGCCAGCGAAACAAAGCGCGACGGCGACTACGAATACGTCTTGGACAAAGACCCCGTCAACCCCAACAAACGCGTTGACGTCATCGGCTACCGCTTCCGCAACAACCAGCCGACCTACAGTGCGGGCAGCAACACCGAGGCATGGGGCGGACGCACGAAAGTCGGCAACACCGTTGAAAACAACACGCTCAAAATCACGGGCGGGACAATCACCACGGCAGCCCACGGCGGCCTTGCCGAGAACACCAAGGCAGGCTCCGGCAGCGACGGCTATGACCCGAGCGGCGACGCATCGACGAACAAGCTCATCCTGGAGGGCGGCACCATCGCAGACGGCTATGGAGCAACCGTTCGGACCGAGGCCGGCAACGCCACCCAGAACACCGTTGACCTCAAGGGGACCACAGTTACCGGCAGCCTCTACGGCGGCGCACTGAGACACGCAGCCGCACACGGCGCAGCCACTCGGAACAACGTCAACCTCTACAGCGGCACCGTTGCGGGCAACGTCTACGGCGGCTTTGCCAGCCATAACGGCACTACCACGGGCAACACCATCACCATCGGCGACGGCACAAACGATGCGACCGTCACCGTCACGGGCAAACTCATCGGCGGCAACAAGGCCGCCACGGACAACGTCCTCAACATCAAGAGCAAGGGCGCACAGGCGGGGACCCTTGAAAACTTCGGCAAGATCACATTCAACCTCGGCGCGAACGTTGCCGACGGCGATACGGTCTTGACGCTCAACCAGAATACCTCCCTTGCCTATAACACCATCGAAAAGCCGACGGGGACAAGTGTCTCCGCATGGCTCGGCAACGTCATGGAAAAGAACGTTCATCTCTTCCAGATGGCGACGGGCAAGAAACTTACCCTCAGCGGATACAATCCCGCAACGGGCAGTGAGCGCTCGGAGGACGTCGAATACAGCCTCGTCACGAACAACAACCAAGACGTCACCACCGCAGGCGGCAGCCTTGACCTCTCGGCGTACAAGTGGAAGAACGCGAACGTCGAAATCAACAGCGGTGCACACGTCAACGTCTTCGGCGGCAAGACCGTGTACGGCACGACAGGTGAGACCAAGACCAACACACTCACCCTCAAAGCAGGTGCGAGCGTCACCAATGCCATCGGCGGCGACACAAAGACCACGAGCGGCACGGCAGAGGAGAACACCCTCAAGGTTGAAGCCGGAACGGCCGTGAACGCCCTCGGAGCCAAGACAAAGCACGGCAAGGCACTCCAGAACAAAGCCATCCTCACGGGCGGAAGCGTCACCGGAAAACTTATCGGCGCACAGAGCACCGACGGGGTTGCCGAAAAGAACCGCGCTGAAGTGCGCGGCGGCAGCACAGCGAACGCCTACGGCGCAGAAACCCTCGTCGGCGATGCCGCCGAAAACAGCGCCGTCATCACCGCGGGCAGCGTCACGGGCACCCTCAAGGGCGCACAGAGCGCCGGCAAGGCAGTGAAGAACAGCGTTGAGATCGCGGGCGGCAGCATCAGCGGAGCCAAGGTCATGGGTGCGGAAGCAGCCGGCAATGCCGAGAAGAACACCGTCACCATCACCGCCACACCCACCGCGAACGCAGCGACCGAGATCATCGGCGGACGCTCCACCGGCGGCGATGCCATCGAAAACGTCGTGAACGTTAACGCAAGCATCACCGGTGATGTCTACGGCGGCCGTGCCCATAACGCATCGCTGCGCAACATCGTCAACATCGCCGACGGCGTCACCGTCACCGGAAGCGTCTTCGGCGGGGCCTGCGTCATCGCCGAAGGCAACCAAGTCTACGTCGGCAGAGGTTCTACCGTCACCGGCAACGTCACGGGCGGCAGTGCGCCGACCAGCGACGGCAACACCATCCATCTCACCGGCTCCACCGTTGGCGGCAACGTCATTGGCGGCACGGGCCTTGCCGCAAACGGCAACACCCTTGCCATCCACCATGACACGGCGCACCCGACCTCGCACATCAACGACTTTACGGGCATCAAGAAACTTCACTTCTACCTCAGCGAGAGCATCGAAAACGAAAATCCGACCCTCCTGCAGCTTGGTGTGAGCCATAAAGATATCGCGAACATCGACGTCGGTCTCGGCGTCCATGGCCGCGCACGTGCGCTCAAAGTCAACGACGTCATCAGCCTCATGAAGGTCGCAGGAAGCGGTACGCTCGACAACATCCCGACCGACAACAAAGTCACGGGCATGCAGGGCGTATCCCTCCTCTATGAATTTGCATTCCAGCGGCGCAACACCGACGAGCTCATCGCGACCGTCACCAAGGCCGCCATCAGCGACCAGACCAAATCCTTCGTTGAGACCAGAGCCGCCGCCACCGACTTCATCAACCGCGGCGCGGACCTTCTCGCAGGCCCCGGCATCACCGCGGCTAAGCACGAAGCAAAAGGCGGCGCAAGAGAGGATAACGAAGTCCGGGGCTACCACCTCTGGGCCTCCATGCAGCAGGGCAACATGCGCACCGAGACCGGCTCCTACGCCGACACCAAGGGGTACAACCTCAGCCTCGGGTGGGCACGTGAGCTCAAAGGAAAAACAGCAACCCTCACCTTTACCCCGTTCGTCGAATACGGCAAAGGCACCTACAACTCCTACCTCGACGACGGCACACACGGCAGCGGCAACGTCAGCTACCTCGGTGCCGGCATCATGGGGCGCATGGAAAACAACAAGGGCCTGTGGGCCGAGGCGGCCCTGCACGGCGGCAAAGCGCGGAGCGACTACAAAGGCTCCGTCTACACCGGCAGCACATCGAGCTATGACAGCGCGAACGCCTACTATGCGGCACATCTTGGCATCGGCAAGGAGGTCAAAACAAACGACAAAGACAAGATGAACGCCTATCTGCGTTACTTCTGGTCGTACCAGTCGGGGATGCAGGCAGGGATCCATTCGACCGGATCGAGCATGAGCACGGACGACTACGACTTCAGCGGCGTGCACTCGAACCGCGTGCGTCTTGGCTTCACGTACACGCACAAGGACAGCGACAAGAGCGAAGTCTATGCGGGCCTTGCGTGGGAGTACGAGCTGAGCGGAAAGGCGGGAGCAACGTACCAGGGGTATGATGCACCGAGCCCGAGCCTCAGAGGCGGAAGCGCCATGCTCGAAGCGGGCTACCGCTTCGCACCGAAGGACAGCCGCTTCTCGTATGACCTGCGCTTTACCGGCTGGCAGGGCAAGCGTCACGGCTATACCGGCGGCGCGCACGTCAACTGGGCGTTCTAAACAATCGAATCAATACAGGGGACTGCTGCATTCGTGCGGCGGTCCTTTTTGTATCCTTGTCAAGGAGGTGCGAAAATGCTAAAATAGAGCGGATACCATTCATGATAGAAACGATCAGAGGAGAGTCTATGCATCTGAAGATCCGAATCCTCGACAAATACATCTTTCGAGAAGTCTTCCTGTCCTTCCTCTTTGCGATTTGCGCGTTCTCGGCGGTCTTTATCGGCTCGGGCACGCTCTTTCGCATTGCACAGTACATTACGGACTACGGCGCGTCGCTGCCGTCGATCATCAAGATCTTTGTCTTCAGTCTGCCCGGTGTCGTCATGTGGACGTTCCCAATGTCGATGCTGCTCGCGAGTCTCTTGACGTTTGGACGGCTGTCGTCGGCGAGCGAGATCACGGCGATGAAGTCCTGCGGGATCGGGTTCGGTCGGATTGCGGCCCCTGCGATTTTCCTCGGCTTTGTCGTGAGTGTCGGAGCGATTCTCTTCAATGAACACGTTGTTCCGCGTGCGAATACGGCGTACCGCAACGTCATCTACTACGAGATCGAGGGCAATTCCGCCATGAAGTCGCAGGAGCACCTCATCATCAAGGAGATCGAGAACGGGAAGATCCAGCGGCTTGTGTATGCGCGTTCCTTTGAGGCGGAGCGGCAGCGCCTGATGGGCGTGAGCCTGCAGATCTTTGGCCCGGACGGAAAGGTGACCCACGTCGAGAACGCGGAGTATGCGGAGTGGACGGGCACCGAGTGGGTCATGTACAAGGGCGATGTCTATGAGATCGCGGACGAACACCTCGAGCGCCGCATGCGCTTTGAGCGCCAGGTGCTGCCCGTACAGAAGGATCCGCGCCAGATCATCCGCGAGCAAAAGAAGCCGGAGGAGATGACGATGCGCGAGCTGCGCCGTCAGATCGCGCTGATGCAGACGCAGTACGTCAATACGTCAAAGCTGGAGACAGAGCTCTATCAGCGCGTCTCCATTCCGATGGCAAGTCTGATCTTTACGCTGATCGGTGTGCCGCTCGGTCTGCAGCCGACGCGCAACTCCTCCTCCGCGGGGTTTGCGATGAGCATCATCATCATCTTCATCTACTATGCGCTCATGACGATGGGCAATGCGTTCGCGCGCGGCGAGGTGCTGCCCGCGATGCTTGCGGTCTGGCTGCCGAATATCGTCGGCATCATTGCGGGCGGGATTCTCCTGCGCCGTGCCTCACAGTAGTTTTATCGCAATCATGGTTCCGACAGAAAGGGGGGATGCTCCATGTACGGTGTTACGCTTATTCTCGTCCTTGCTGTGGTCGGCGGCGTCATCGCCTTTATTGGGGATCGTCTTGGCACGCGCATCGGCAAGAAAAAACTTTCGATTTTCGGACTGCGTCCGCGGCATACGGCGATCATTGTTACGATCTCTACGGGCATCTGCATCACGACGGTGACGTTCGGCATCATGGCCGCAGTCTCCGAGAATGTACGCACGGCGCTTTTCGGTATGGAGCGGCTGAATGCGATGATCGCCGACACGCGTGCGGCGCTCGATTTTACCTCGGGGGAACTCGAACGTGCCAAGAGTGCGCAGGAGCAGGCAAGCGGAGAGCTGAAGAAATCAGAAGAGGAGATCGCGCGGCTGAGCGGCGAACAGGAGGACCTGCGCGCCGAGTCGGATCGCCTGTCGGCGGGCAACCGTGCGCTGATGATGGAGAAGGAGGGGCTGATCTCCCTCAACGGGCGGCTCTCGGGCGAAAATGAGACGCTGCTTGCCGACATTCGGGCACTGGGCATCCGTGCAAATGAGCTGCGTGAGAACATCCTGAGTCTCCGCGAGGGGAATATCGTCTATCAGGCGGGGGAGATTATCGCGACCGGGACAATTCCCGCCGGGCTCTCGCACGATGAGATCGAGCGCGGCATGGCGGGGATTGCCCAGCTCGGTACGCGCAATATCTCAACGCGCCTCGGCGAGAACCACACGGATCAGGACATCTGGATCTACGGGCCGGAGTACGATGCCGCCGTACGCGCGATTGAGGAGAGCTCTGTAGATATGATCGTGCGGATTGTTGCGGCGGGGAATCTTGTGCGCGGCGATGAGATCCGTGCCTCGATTGAGCTCTATCCGAACCGTGTGATCTACCACGACGGGGAGCTTATCATTGCACGCGTCTACAGTACGGAGGCGCTGGGGAGTGCCTCCGAGCAGTCCGTTGTGAGCTTCCTGCGCGATGTCAATACCGCAGCGGCAGCAAAGGGGATCCTGCCCGATCCGATCCGCGGCACGGTCGGTGTCATCGAGGGTGCTGAGTTCTACAGCCTCGTGCAGGAGCTTGGTGCCCACACGGGAGCCGTCGTCATCTCTGCCTATGCGGACGGCGATACGGATGCGATGGGGCCGCTGCGGCTGAGATTTAAGGTTGAGAGCGAGAGCGGAACATGAGGCGCCCTGTGCTCGCGATTGATCCCGGACGGGAGAAATGCGGCATTGCAGCGCTCGCAGCGGACGGCAGGGTACTCATTCAGGAGGTCGCTGCGACCGCAGAACTGGATGCTGTTGTAGGGCCGCTCATCCGAGCGTATGAGCCGACCGTCATCATGGGCAACGGGACGACAAGTGCGGCGGCAAAGGAACGTGTAGAGACGTTGGGGTGTGCTGTGACCCTTGTCGATGAGTATCGGACGACCGATGCGGCGAAGGCTGCCTACTGGGAGGCACACCCGCCGCGCGGATGGCGGCGGCTCGTGCCGCGCGGCATGCTTGTACCGCCCGTGCCGGTGGATGATTTCGTCGCTGTGATCCTCGCAGAGAGGTTCCTGCGGGGGGAAATTGTTTGATTGACAGCGCCCCTGTCCTGCGGTAAGATGAACGGAAGTATATTTCGAATACTTCGTTAAGGAGAGCAATTTTTCATGCCCGATAATGTCTTAGCATTTATGATTGCACTTGGTGTCGCACTCATACTGACACCGGCGGTCATCGCCTTTGCACGTCGTACGGGTGCACTCGACAAGCCCGATGCACGCAAGGTGCATGCACGGCCCATCCCTCGCATCGGAGGCATCGGGATCTATGCCGCGTTTATGGTGTCGATTCTGGTGCAGCTCATCTTTGTGGAACTCACACCCGAGTTTATGATGAGCCTGATCGGGCTCATGGTCGGCGGCACGATCATTGTTGCCATCGGTATTATTGACGACTACTGTGATCTGCCGGCAAAGGTGAAGCTGCTCGGGCAGATCCTCGCAGCGGCGGTGCTCGTCATCGGCTTTGACGTGCGCATCGACTTCATTACAGACCCGCTCGGGGACTTTATCTATCTCGAATTTTTTGCGATTCCCGCGACGATCTTCTGGATCGTGGGACTGACGAATACGGTCAATCTGATCGACGGACTTGATGGCCTCGCGGCAGGTGTCTCCTCGATTGCTGCCGTCACGATCTTCCTCGTGGCGATGGAGGAGGGCATTCCGTTCGTGGCGATGGTAACGGCGGCGCTTGCGGGGGCGGCCGTCGGCTTCCTCTACTACAACTTCAACCCCGCACGCATCTTCATGGGCGACACGGGGAGCATGTTCCTCGGCTTTGTCCTTGCGGGCATCTCCGTGGTTGGTGCGGTCAAGAGTGCAGCGACGATTGCCCTCATTGTGCCGATCCTCGCGCTCGGGCTGCCGATTCTCGATACGACGTTTGCCATCGTGCGGCGCGCGCGCAATCATCGCCCGATCTTCAAGCCGGACAAGGGGCATCTCCACCATCGCCTGCTGGCACACGGCTTTACGCAAAAACAGGCGGTGCTGCTCATGTACGTTGTGAGCGCACTCTTTGGCCTCTGTGCGCTCGCACTTACGGCGGTCAGCACACAGGCGGCGATCCTGATCGTTTTGCTCGTTGCGGCGGCGGTCTTTGTCGGTGCACGCAAGCTGGGCATCCTGCAGATGGATGCGCCGCAGCAGAAATGATGCGGATGTTGAGAACGGATGAGATGTTGCAATCCTAGAGAGGAGCACAGGCAGAATGGCCGACAAAATCAAAGTCATGTCGATCTTTGGCACGCGTCCCGAGGCGATCAAGATGGCCCCCGTGGTTCGGGCGCTCATGCGCCACACGGATGCGATCGAGACGCGGACGCTCGTCACGGCACAGCACCGTGAGATGCTCGATCAGGTGCTGCATCTCTTCCGCATCACGCCGGACTATGACCTCAATATCATGGCGGCGGGGCAGACCCTCTTTGACATCACCTCACGCGCCATGCTCGGCATCAACGAGGTGTTCCAGAAGGAACGTCCCGACCTCGTGCTTGTTCACGGCGACACGACCACCACATTTGCCGGCGCACTCGCCGCATACTATCATCAGATCCCCGTCGGACACGTTGAGGCGGGACTTCGCACGCATGACATCTATTCGCCGTTCCCTGAGGAGATGAACCGCCGCCTTACGGGCGGCATCGCAACCCTGCACTTTGCACCGACGGCGACCGCGCATGCGAATCTTCGCGCCGAGGGGATTCCCGAGGGGCGCATCTTCATCACGGGCAATACCGTCATCGATGCGCTCCACCATACCGTACGGCCGGACTACGTACTCCCTGCAGAGCTCGGCAGCGTGGACTTTGCAGAGCATCGCGTCCTGCTCGTCACCACGCATCGACGCGAGAATCTCGGTGAACCGATGCGCCACGTCTACCGCGCGATTCGCGACATCATCGAGGAGCTGGACGATGTGGAGGTCATCTTCCCCGTGCACCGCAATCCGAAGGTACGCGAGATTGTGCAGGAGGAGCTGGGCGGCCTCGAACGCGTTCACCTCATCGACCCGCTCGACTATGAGCCGTTTGCCAATCTCATGGCGCGTGTCGATATTGTACTCACGGACTCGGGCGGCATTCAGGAGGAAGCGCCCGCCCTCGGCAAGCCCGTGCTTGTCCTGCGCGACACGACCGAGCGCCCCGAGGCGGTCACGGCGGGTACGGTACGCCTGATCGGCACGGATGAGCGTCGCGTCTACGAGGAGACCATGCGTCTCCTCACCGAGCCGACCGCGTATACGCATATGGCGGAGGCGGTGAACCCCTACGGTGACGGTGAGGCGGCCCGCCGCATCATCGAGGCGATCCTCTATCATGCGGGGCGTACGCAGACACCGCCGGAGCCGTTCCGGAGCGCGTAGATCGCACGCGTGATGTGTGGGGAGGGGAGATGTCATGGAGGAGAAGAAAACACCACCGCCGTCGGGGATGGCGGAGGCACTGCGCGCCTTCGGCCTCCTCTCCGGTGTCGGCATCTATTTCCTCGTCTTTCTCGGCATCTTCATTTTTCTCGGCAAATGTGCTGATGACTTCCTCGGCACGGGGCGCGTCTGCACCATCGCAGGCATCGTCCTCGGATTTCCAGCGGCGATCTACAGCCTGTATCGGCAGCTGAAATACTATAAGCTGGTGTAAGAAAAAGGCTAAGACATCGGTCTTCCGAAGGTCTCAGCCTTTTGTTATAGCATGAAGGAGGTACTGTAATGGACGAACTGTTTCGCGAGGTGCAATTGTTCCTCGTTGCACCGAGCGAGCATAGGGACGAATTTGACGCGAGCGATACGTTGATTTGGGTGGATTGGGGCGATGAGGACGAGAGTGTTCTGTCCTATTTGAATGACGTTCTTCCGGAGACGGCGCAAATTGACTACGAATGCACGGACTCTGAGACGGAGCGCGGCTTTGATATCCTGTTGAAAAAGGATGGAGAAGCACACGTCATCCCCTATGCGGCGGATGCAGCGGACAGGGACACAACGCTCAAGGCGGCACAGGAATACCTCGCGCCAGCATACGAGATCCGATGGTATATGGGGTCGCTCGGCAGTGATACGCTTGCGTTTGCAGTTCTTCCAATGGACGATTGGGAAAGGCTGGAACGGGAATTTGGCGCGGAGCAGGTCGCCTATTATTTCGCACCGATTTCCCCAGACAGTCAGATGTTCGAGATGGATGTGGACGAAGTCTTCGATCTGCTGGAGCAGAGAAAACAATAGACAATATAAACGTGAAAATGCCCCGCAGGGCTCAATCCTGCGGGGCATTTCCGTGTGTATCTTTATTTTCTCTCTGTCATGGCGGCGGCAAGTGCAGCGCCGAGAGCGGAGCCGGCGTTTTCGAGGATGATCTGGACGTTGACCGCGTCGTTTTCGAGGAGGACATCGAGTGCGGCCCGCAGATGATGTGCGACGAGGGGAACTTTCTCGTAGACGGAGCCGTCGACGGCGACGAATTGGTTCTCGAGCTCATTCTCGCCCATGCGATGTTGGATGATGGCGACATAGGTCGCCGCAACAATGCGTGCGGAACGGACGATGACGGCGGTCGCGAGTTCCTGCAGCAGTGCACGCTCGGCGGCGGTGAAGGTCATGCCCGTCTTTGCCTCGATGACTGCACCTGCCGCATGGCGGTCGAGGTAGGCATCGGCGATGATCTCGGAGAGCTCGATGCTCGAGAACGGATAGACACCATCCGCACCGAGAAGATCTGCAAGTGCCGCACCGTAGAGCGACCCGAGGTAGCGCCCCGACACCATTTTCTCCAGACGCTGTGCGCCGGGCTGCTCGGATTCCCGATCCAGAATCTCGTCGTATTTGGAGAAGGGCAGATTCCCAAAGCCGCCCGACTCCATGTTGATGACGGTTGCCGGCTCACTGCCGTCCGCGAACTCCTCGTAGTAGCAGGTGTTCTGCCCCGTGGCGTAGATGGAGCCGATGTAGGTGTGCTCGTGCTTGTATGCCGCTGCGAGCAGTACCGCGACGGTATCGTTGATGACAGCGACGGGGTCGACGTTGGTCATGCCGCGCCGTGCGAGTGCCTCTTTGAGGAGGTCGTTGACGACCTTGCCCTCGACCCCCTGTGTGGCAAACTCCTTGGTCCAGACGATGAGCTTCGCGTTGTTGAGGTCGGTCTGCTGTGAGGGGAAGGAGAAGGTATGTCCGAGGAGGTATTTCGTCTCACGATTCCCTTCGATTGCCTCGTCGATGATGGAAGCGAGGAAGTCGAACATCTCCTCCGCCGTCGCATCTGCGCTCACATAGTCATAGACGCCGGGCAGAGTGAGCGGCTTTGCGACCTTGCTCAGCACCTCGTATTCGCCGCTGCCCTTGAGGAGAATGCGCAGGGCGCGGACGTTCGTGCCGCCGAAGTCGAGCGCAAGGAAGGAACCGTGCTCCTTCCCGCTCGGCAGCCCTGCGTAGGAGCGGAGCATACGGAGCATGGCGTTCTTTTCGCCCGCAAGCCCCGCGCACATATCGGCGCGGAAATCGCTCACGATTTTGCGAAGTGCATCATCGTCCAAGGTAAAGGCGGCTTTTATCTCGTCAAATTTTTCACGATCAAATCCCATGGTAACTCCTCCCAAAAATTTTATATTTCGGGCAGCCTCCACGCAAACGCCTCGTTACGCAAGCGGTCGGGCACTTATCTGCGAGGGAATCACGGACTCATTCAACCATTCATCTTGGCACATCTT
>ERZ773083.1725-NODE-1725-length-14444-cov-8.878518_pt1 | contig 14444 bp, 10 predicted proteins | sample MGYA00511465_ERZ773083 | MGnify/ENA primary metagenome ERZ773083 (study PRJEB29015, sample SAMEA2738001) | human oral metagenome | biome: human oral; feature: human-associated habitat; material: dental | place: China | collected 2060 ... | reverse complement strand
GATATTTACATCTCCATTTACTATGTGATAAGCTTTTTACGTCATTCATTGACATAACCTCCTATGTTGAAATGTTGTGGTTGCCAGACCAACTTCATTTTACCACTAGGAGGTTCTTTCCTTTTCTCTAACAATTTTTTACCGGCGTACAAAAAGAATGGCACCAACCATGCATATGATTGGCGCCAAAGAAGACTCGTAGGGTGACCCCCCCCCCAACATTTGACAGAGAGCCTGAATTTTTATCTTATGACAAATACGATGTTAGTAACTATAATACGGGTAATTCTCATAATGAATATTATAAACGTTCTTTACATACTATTTTCAATAATATTACAATCAAAATACCTCGTGATTGATTGAAGCAATTTCAAAATAAATCACTTACACCGTACAATCGAAACTTTGGTAATCTTGAAAAATGATTATTCAGGTATCAAAAAGGTATCACTACACGTGAAATAGCTGATATTATTGAAAAATGTATAGTTGTTATTATTTGCCACAAACTATTTCTAATATGACTCAAGTCGTTGCAGAAAAAGTGGATGCGCTTCACAATCGACCATTACCTTCACAGTTTGCTGTAGTCTATCTAGATGCTACTTTTATCACTGTAAAACGTGGAGCAGCACCAAAAGAGGCTCTTCATGTTTTAATTGGAATTACACCATCATTTAGAAACAGGTTATCAATCATGGCATATATCCTAGTGAAAGCACTTCAGTATACAAAAAACTATTAGATCATGCAAAACAGAGAGGTCTAGAGGAAATTCTCCTTTTTGTCGGTAATGAATTTCAAGGATTATAACAAGCTTGTCAGGAAATATATCCTAGAACATGTTTCCAACGTTATTGAATGCATATAACTCGTATGATACGTATGCTAATTAGAAAACATGATATAACTCCTGTATTGGCACAATTAAAATTGGTTTATACCGCTAATACGGCACAAGTAGCTGAAGCGGCATTGTACAACTTTTTAGAAACGTGATCGCCTAAATCCCCTAAGATTACGAATACATTATCCGATATTACTGATTTATTAACTTTTTAGAGTTTCCTGAATCCATTAGGCCCTCAATCTATTCCAATAATCTAATTGAATACTAGAATGAACTCTTAAAAAGACGAATAAGCTACAAAGAACAGTTTCCCTTAATTTGAATCATTAAATAGTTTTGTATGCACATTTGCAAGTGAGTATAATGATAAATTTTTGGTAAAATGCATCGTGGATTTGATGCATCATTTAGACAGTCATAAAATATGTTTGGTAATTGAGAATAAAAAGACATTCACACAAAATTATTGACACTACCAACATATTAGAATGAAAGCAATTAATTATAAATGCAATAGTTCTAACCAATTATTACGTGCTAACACTACAATATATCCATCATTTAATGGATCCTTTGTTACATATACTCTATATAATTCATTTTCATATACATAACGATTCTTAGTTTGGTCAACTAACGTCCAATTCCCACTTATAGGTTTTATTGATTTTATATCTTTATGTAGTGAATCTTTCCTTATTTTAATTGCTAAGCCTTTTGATAAAAGAGTTCTTCTGTTCGCCTCATATACTTCACTAGTAATCATATATTGTTCTCGAGGAAAATATGCATTTAAAGCTTGCGTCAGTTCTACTCTAGACTGCTCAACTTTATCATTATATAAAAAATTGTAACCTAAACCGCAAATTAACCATAAGAAAAAACAACCTATAAACATATATCCAAAAATAGAATAAACTGTTTTAAATTTCATCCCTAAAAGTCCTCTAAATTACCTATATACCAGATATACCCAACAGAAGCTGCTAATGAAACAGACGGGGAAATAGTCACCTCAGTAACTGCACCACTACCACTAATACCTATAGTTCCGCCAACACCACCTCGAGCAGTAATAGTGCCAAAATATCCTGGAATAGAATTAGTATAGTCTTTATCTTTTATTACGCCAAAAGAAGCCGTAATTGGTGTACCTAAAGATACTCCAGGTCCCATTGCAATAGTTCCATAAAGATTACCATCTCTATCTATAATTAAACCACCTGCACCAGCTAACCTCCCACCAAATTCAATTTGGACGGACATATAATCAAATGAGTTATCAATTACAAGCTTACCTTGATTTCTTAGATATAGAGCCTCATTTATAGCTGCCGCCTCTATATCTTTTTTGTAAGTGTTAATAGTAGCATCAAGTTTACCTTTATCAAACATTTCAGGCGTAAAATTATCCGTTCTATCATATCCCGAATATTGTTGATTTTCATTCCACTTTGTTGCATACGATGCTACTGCAGCACCAGCATTTAAAGAACCGCCACTAACTTTATTAACTACACCACCTACTGCAGCACTCAACCATTGTGCTAATGCCGGATCATTATCTGCAATTTGCTTAATCTTTTCTATGAGCAATTCATTGGTCATTGTAGCTTTAAAACCACTACCAGGTGCATTACCGGCCATACGTGCAGCCCACTCGCCAATCACACCATGAGCAAAAGCTTTAGCAATCTTGCCTTCTTTTGTGGTAGGTTGCCAGTTATGTAATTGCTCATAAGCATTCTTAGCAAATAAACGTGCTAGCTCCTGACGTTCTTCAATTTTCTTTTTATCAAAAATTTTATCTAATTGATGTAATGTATTTTCGGTATTTGTATTAATCGTCTTAGTATCTATTTCTTTACCATCTACAGTTAGTATACCATCAGAAATAGCAGATTGAGTAGTCGAGTTTGCTTTTCCTTTAGATCCTACACCTAAATTTGGAACTAAGCCGATATTATTATAAATCTTATCATAGCCTTTTTTATCATTGGTCTTCATCTCTTCGAGTTTCTTTTTACTACCATAGTAGTTATAGCCAATCCCGTTGTTGCTATAGGTATACTCGGCTTCGTTTTGAATATCTTTCATCTCAAGAGATTTAGTAGTCAATGTATTCTTAGCTTTTGGAGCGTCACTTTTAATGACAGCACCTTCTAATGTAGTACCATTCCCTACATTAATATTATAGCCATCTTCACCAGCAAAAATACCGGCTTGATGAGTCACGCTTTTCCATTTACTATCAATGCGTCCTACACTTGCACTTATACTACCAGTTGGATCCTTGAAATTAGGTTTAGAGGAAACAGAGAAACCAGCAGACTTACTGTGTTCTTTAAAGTTATCTACATCTTGTAAGCTTTGAATATGTAAATCACGACCTGTATCAACTTCAACTTTTTTACCAGATACAGTAGAGCCAATAATAGTAGTATCTCGCTTTGCTTTAAGTTGTGCTAATTGTGCGGCTTTAATCGTCGTTGGTACATAGCTTTCTTGATGGGTATCTCCATTTTGACGAGCCATATTGCCACTCGCATTAATATCGATGAGACCACCACCAGTTAAGCTAATACCAGCACCGACACTCCATCCAGAGCTTTTATAAGTATTCTTAACATCTACAGTATTTTTACCGGCTGCAAGGTTGATATCACTAGCACTATCTAATACTAAATTTTTAGCTTGTACTGTTTCACCAGTTATATTAATACCACTATCCTTGGCATCACGAGCTGTAATATGTACAGTACTATCACTAGCAAGAGCACCACCTTGATATGTATTTGTATCTACTACTTGCCCTTGTTTTCTAGAAGTACTCCCAATACTTACAGAAAGATTTATCGCATCATCAATATTTTTTTGACCACGTCGGGAATGACCTTTCGTGTCTTTTAATACTTTACCATCAGCATCACGAAGTTTGACGCCCTTAACCGCTTTATCTACCGCCGCATATCCATCTTGCAATTGTTGACGTGCTTCATTGAGTTCAAGGGCTGCTAACCGTTTATCGTCTCGTCCACCCGCTTGTTTTATAGTACGTGTAGTATTTGTAAGTGTATTTGCTATTGCACCGCCTAAGGATACGGTAAGACCCGTCTTCTTATAACGTTCATCATAGGACATATGGTTGTGATCTATATTTCCATCCAATGTAACGGCAGAACCTTCTAACACAGCACCATCTTTTGCAACAATATCAGAGCTTGTGAGATGAACGGTATCATTCGCTTTGACAGTAACAGTACCTTTCGTGCTGGCAATTGTATTTCGTACAGTAGATTCTTCATGGTTAACTTCATCTATATTGTGTTTTTCTTTACCTATAGTAAAACCTATTCCTGTACTACCAAGCAAACCAGATTTCTTATGACGATATACACTAGTACCATCTGTAATGGCTTTATCTGCACCAAGTTCTACCTTACCACCAGCTGTAACATCTATGGTATGTTCGCCTATAATTTGAGCAGATTGACCTGTTACATCTTGAGCACTTGTGATCTGTATATCTTTGCCACTTACGGTAGAGCCTGTTACAACTGTAGTAGTTGCATCATCAACTGCATTGGTACTTTCACGTTTAACCAAGCTTTTCTTTTTATCTACATACACATGATTGACTGTACTATTAGCCTTCGCTGTATGTAATGCAATCGTATTACCAGATACTTGAACAGTATCTGCCGCTAATAGTTGACTGCCTTCAAGTTGTACAGCATCAGATGCTACAACAGAAACATTTTTACCTTCAATGCTACTCCCCACAGATGATTGTGCGTTAACAAAATCATGAGACTCCGTCGTTTGAGAATGTCCACCGCCAGATTTACCTGTATCAAAACGATGTTCTTCAAGCTCGTGGGTAGCATTCATTGCTTTCATCGTTACATTGCGACCTGCCGTCACATTTGCATTCACATCTGACGTGATGACACCTGCCTCCATAGATACATCTCGTCTTGCTACTACTGTTGTTTGACCTGCACCACCAATACGGCCTTGATCTACACCGGTCATCGTTTCACGTCGATTATTTCGACTATTCCACTCAACTTTACTATTAGCCGCCTCATACTGTACGCCTGTATTAATCACATCACGTCCAGCACTAACTGTTGTAGAACCAGCTGCATTAGTTTGTGTAATGGTACCACCTTCATTAATAACATCCTTCTTAGCATGTACAGAGACGGTGTCATTACCTATAATAGTTCCTTGTGTATTACGAACTTCATCATTCGCTATAACCGTAGCTGTGTTTCCTTTAATAAGACCATTGTCATTGTGAATAGTATTACCAGTAAGAGTCACATCTTTATCCGCCACAATACTACCGCTATTATGCATAGTATCAACAGAAAGGGTAATCGATTGAGCCTGCAAATTAGCTGCACCTTCTACTCGTTTTGTAGTTGGGGCTAAATATAGAGTCGGTACTAGTACAGTTTCTGTTTTACCATTTGGCAATACAACAGCCTTACTAACTAGGAGTACTACATCCTCTTTAAGATTCTTTTGCTCAGCTTCTGTTAAGCCTCTACCTAATGCAATAGATTGAGATTTTGTTACACTAATTCCTGCATCCATTAATTGGCGATATTGTTCTTCTGCGGAAAGACCTGATTGCAGTCTACTTTTACCAGTTTGACGCATAATCTCTTGCATAACGAGTTGCTGCTCATAATAGCCATCACCTAATCGTTTTTGTACATTCATAGGGTCTAATTTAAGGCGAGATAATACGTAATCGGACGATAAGAAATTACGACGATTGGTAAAGTTTGGATCAGTTTCAATCACATACGTAGTATTAGGATTCGTCGATAACTGACTCATACTATTTAATAGAGATGCATCTACCGTGGCATCACTTTTACTATTTTCTACATGACTGCCATATACGGCAACAGGTACATCTTTAGGGTTTACCTTAGTATTCTTATACTTAGCCTCACGAATATTGGTAGTATCCCACCCTTTTTTATGATGACGGCTATAACTTGTGGCAGTACCGTCTTCAGTAATATATTCATTACCCTTAGGGTTACTTTGCTCATAGTGTCCTACTGTACCTGTTATATCTCCAGCTGCACTAATTTGGCTGGCTTCATTCACCATATAATCGACATCCATATGTAAATCTCCACCGGAAATAATCCGCCCTGGGTTTGATGTATCTACCACATCTTTTTCACGAGTACGATCATATTCATATTTAGTCCAGCTATCTTTATGATCGCCATACACTGAAAGTTGAAGATTTTCAGAAGAGTGTACTACTACTTTATCTTTTGGAATTTCATCATCATGCCCATAGATTCGTTCTTCCGATAATTGGTATCGCTTAATGCTACCAGATGGTGCTACTTCGTTTTTAATATGCTCTTTTTCACCTACCGCTACACGTTTAAGGGTAATCCCACCATTTTTATTGTCTACAGATTTAGCATATAATGCACCACCTTGACCAAATTCAGTGGTAGACGCTGTATTTACAATACGATCTATCTTACCAGACACAGTTCCTGTAGAATCCATCGTTTTACCAAGTTGTAGTTTTCCCTCAGCTTTAATCACACTACCATCTGTATTGACAATCGAATTGGTTGCTATAGATAGATCTTTTTGGGCAATCATAACAGGTGCTTCCTTAGTCGTAGCATTACCAGTCTGTGTCACAGAATCAGTTGTAATCTTAGCTGTATCCACATAGAACTTACCACTGTTCATCTGCTCGAAACTTTTTGTAGTAACATCTGCATCTATAGCAGCAATAGTACCGGTATTTTGCAATTTGCCAGTACTATCCACGGTGAACTTATTTTGTGCAGATAATACACCTTGATTATTCACACCAAAACCATCATTGGTACCAACTAAATACATACTATTGGCATACATACCACCAATAGCCGCCACATCAAGGCCGACTTGACTTGACTCTCCAGTTTTACTTGCATTCGTAACTTTACCTGTAGAGTCAACATCAATAGCATTCTTACCAGTTACAACTTGAGTATCTTGCGCCCAAACTGTACCATTAAGCTTTACAGCCTCAGCTAGCATATCTGTACGTGCCGTTTTAGAAGCATTAAGTCCCTTTTCACCTACGGTAATAACGCCTTGCTGAACGTTATAGCCTGTAACACTACCGTTATTGATAATTGGATTCCCCGTTGTAAGTGTAGCGCTACTTGCATTGATAAAGGTACCATTATTGACAGAAATACCATTCGGGTTCGCAATAATAACATGGGCCTTATTGCCGGCCACTTCAAGAGCCCCATTCATAGATGTTGCACCCGTACCCGTTACTTCATTTAAAATTGTATTCGCTGTAGGTCCGACTAGATTCGGATTTCCCATAATGTAACCTGCCAGCTCCGTATTCACAGGACGATTGGCATTATTTAAAATAAGCCCTTTATGATCTACATTAAATGCATCATATTGGTTATGGGATAGCCCTTTATCATTAGGCGTATTGATATTGACTACAGTCATACCATTACGAGCCTCTTCTGTTTTTGGACCTAATGCACCTTGAGCAGGTACAACAGGATTTGCTAACGCCATCGGAATCCATGGCGCAGAATTTGTGGCAAGCAACGCAGCAAAGATGGCCATTGTCGTATGTTTTCTAATATTCATATTACGTATCTCTCCTAAGTATATAAAACAATATATTATGTATCTATATCACTCTCTACGTACAACACTTAAAACTGATAACTTCCTCTAAACGCCCAAACACGGGTATCTGTATTAAAGCCTTCTGGTTTCTTAATTGGCGTCCCTAGTGATACATCATAATTAACAGCTTCACCAACAGTGCCTCGTACACCAACGACACCACCAATCAAAGTATTACCTAGTTGAGTTTCTCTAGATGGGCCCCATACATGACCAATATCTATTCCTATATAAGGTGTAATCTGTTGTTTTCTAAATGGTAATGACCATTCACTTTGTACATAGTACCCAGAATCACCTCGTAGTGTTTCTTCACCACTAAATCCACGTACCGAATACCGTCCACCAATACTAAACTGATCCGTAGTAAATAAGCGCTGATTCGTAAATTGACTTCTAAAGCGCATCGAGAATATACCTTGCTTATGACCGATTCGTACTCCCGTTTGAATTTGCCCTTCAACTCCAGCCATTTTATATAGTGTAGTTGGATTATCTGCCAAACCTTCCCAACTTCGTACGTTAGCACCTAATCCTTTAATACCTTGGCGATAAAATACATACACATCACTCACTGTATTGCCTCTATATTGACGATGAGATAACCCTAATTCTACCGATGTGGTATGCTGTTCTTGAACACCAATTTCTACATCATCCAGATAATTATGACGAGACTTATGATTAACTTTAGCAACAACTGATGTTTTTGAACGACTAGTCCTATTTAGAACCTGCTCTACCGATACCTCTGTACCTTGTGTGGTACCAGACGATCGAAATGCGTTTGGCATAAACACCAATTGATTGTAGCTATACTTATACGTAGATAATCTATACGTACGATTGCCATCGGGAATCGTATAATTAACTGCATATTGCTTTGACCCATGGCCATCATCATGAGGGCTTATATCTTTAGTGAAATTAGCTGTTAACGTATCATTAAGACCCAGCAATTGACTAAACGATAAAAATACAGTACCTTGATACTCTCCTGTAGCTTTATATCCTGAATTATCTAAGATAAATGAGCCATGCACAAATCCTTTTTGTTCTACCGTAAGCTTAACAATGGAGTGTAACGGCTTGGTACCTGGTTCAATCGTCATCTTTATATCTTGACCAGGTACGCTACGCATCTGATCAATCCCTTGTTCTAACGCTTGACGTCGTAATACATAGCCAGGTCGTACCGGGAATGCACTTAGCCAATTCGTCCGCGCATTTGGATTTGTAAGAACAATATCTTCAACATACCCTGGTAAAATCTCAAAAGTTAATGACCCTGAATGTAAATCTTGATTGGGTACAACCACTTGGCTTGTCACATATCCATCTGCTAATAATTGTTCTTGTAATTGCTTTTGAAGGAATGTAACCCCGTCCGACCCGATTCGATTATGCTCATACGCCTCTAACCGATTCTTATATTTACGAAATACAGGCTCTGTCGATGTAATAACAATATGGTCTATAGGAAATGCAATTGCTTCCTTTGGTAATGCCTTCATAGGAGCACTACTAAGACCAACATACGCTGATTCTGAACGCAACGAAGCGGCCCCAGTCATTGGTGCTTCTGCGCGTTGACGCAACGAAGCATCGGCTCGGGCCGCTTCTTGTTGTATAAAAGGTGTAGATACATCGGCTGCAATGCTAGGCAATGTACCAAATGTGGTCAGCAAGCCAATACAACTTGCTACAATACGTACAACTCTCATAAATCCCTCTCCTTTCTATATGTAAATTATATATTAATTTAATTTTTTACAATAAAATATTAGATATTGTTTATTATTTTTTAAGCATTATATTTAGATTAGACAACTTAATCTTACAGAAACCTTCTACATTTCTAATTCTCAGAAATACTAAGTAGAGTAAAATTAAGTAATAGTATGATAACGCAAAGGGACTGTAGCAAAATACGTTTTTTTCTTATTTTAGTCAGTTATGTAGTTTCTTATCCCAAGAATCCACCATGGCCTAGTGCGATACAATCTTCTTTTGTAATTTCATCGTCTGCAATGAGGCGTGGCACGATTTCATCAAAGGCTGTTGGTTTGCTAAATAGAACACCGCCTGGTACGCCTAAAATTGGTGTACCATCAGCACAGTATGCAATGCACACCATAGAACCTGGCAAGACAGGAAGACCATAGGTTACAACACGGTCCGCGTAACGTTTAATGGCCCCTGGTGTTAAATCATCAGGATCGACACTCATGCCACCTGTACAGAATATGATATCTGCACCAGCTGCTTTCACATTGTCGATGGCCGCCACAATATCGTCTGTGTTATCTGTGACGATTTCATGGGCGATTTTTTTGACACCAAATTCTGCGCAACGCTCTTCGATAATAGGTGTGAAAGCATCCTTAATGCGCCCTTCAAACACTTCAGAACCAGTTGTTACAATCCCCATTGTTTTACGTACAAATGGTTTTATGTTTAAGATAGGACCACCAATTTTTTGAGCATCCACAATCTGTTGCTCTTCCAATAACAATGGAATACAACGCATACCAGCAATTTTATCGCCCGCTTTCACAGGCGTATTATTCAATTTTGTAACGATAGTCAATTCGCCGATGCTATTGATAGCGTATAGTTTATCTACATCGACCTTGAGTAGACCATCTACATCGGCAATGGCCTCAATTTTACCTTGTGCCATAGGACCATCATGCATATAGTTTCCCTTAGCAATAGCATACAAGGCGCGCGCTACATCTTCTTCGTGTAAGAACCCTTCATCTTCTGGTTCCATTACATAAATATGTTCCTTTCCTAAATCGAGCAGTTTAGGAATGTCCTCTTCTGTAATCACATAACCGCGGCGGAATGGTGTATCTTTCACCTCACCGATGACGATGCGTACAATATCGTGTACCAAGGCATGTCCTACGGCATCTTGTACTCTTATTTCTTTCATAATCTAACCTTTCAACATATATTCTATTCCATGTATATCAAACGTAATATGTAACAATACATTTACTATATCACATGAATGATAGCGCCTAATATGCAATTATGCACATACAAGTTTAGCAATCCACATACCGATGGCACAAAGAGCTAGGCCACCAAGAATTTGTACCACCCCATAGAATAGAACATCGGTGAAATCACCCGCTGTCAATAGCTGCAATAGTTCAAAAGCAAATGTAGAAAATGTCGTAAAAGCCCCAAGTCCACCAACCACTAAAAAGAACCGAACCCATTGAGGCCAATCCGGTCTACACACATAGGCACCTAAAATAATGCCTATAATCAAACAACCGATTAAATTGACCGTTATCGTACCAAAAGGATAAGGCCCCAATCGTGCCATTACCCATTCACCTACTACCGTTCGCGCTAGTGCACCTAGAGCACCGCCGCAGGCGATAGCTATATATTTTTCCATAATAGATCTCCATAAAATTAACGATTCGTGTAATTATCATATATACATAATAATTATCACATATTACGTATTAGTCAACAATGTATTTGCTAAGTATACTAAAAGCACAAGGTAGGGATCGGAAAGGAGGTCTTATGAAGGATCCTACACTTACAATGCCAGCCTACCGACGAAATCATTATCAGGACCCAAAATTTCAGCAACAGTATATGTGCTTGGGTCACAAAATCTCTACGCTGCGAACGTCGATGGGCATTTCACAACGACAATTGGCCGATGTCGTAGGCATTAGTCGCAGCTATTTGAGTAAATTAGAATGTGGACACGGTATTTCAGGCGCGTCCATCGAGGTGGTTTTTAAAATCGCCTATTGCCTCAATATTTCTACTAGTCAATTGCTACATCTTCGTACGCAAGACTATAAATCCTGTAATAGACATCTTTCAAAACATTATGAAAGAGTCGAATTTTTCCGACTAGCACACCAGCGCTTTTTGGAACTAAAAAAACGTCTCTAATCAATAGACCTCATATGAATAGGGACAGAATTGATTCTTTATTACACTCTCTTATATTCAATAAAAACAACATTATATAACCTTTCAAAAATTAGATTAACGAGATAAAGTAATTCCTACTTAACACGTACAACATATATAAAAGATAACCCCTTACAATATCTTATATATGACTTTGCAAAACAAAGGACCCTATCTAGGGTCCTTTTTACTATGTCTATATAGTTTTTATACTTCGTTCAACTTCTTATCTTGTAATTCCGCATTAGCACGTTTAAAGATAAATGCATTATTAATGTGTTGACGCATTGCATTTTCTGCAGCTACTTCATCGTGACGTTCAATGGCATCTACAATATGATCATGTTCATCGTCACAATCGTGTGTGCGCACTGCATTGAAAGAACTCAAATACATATCGCGATTTACTCGTTCACGGAAATCTGCTAAGTAATCAACAACGCGATCATTGCCAGAGAATTGAGCAATCATGCTATGGAATCGGCTATTAACCTCTACGCGTGCCGTAGCATCCTCAATGGCATGCATTTCCTTGCATAATTCCTTAAGTTCTTCCACTTGTTTTGGCGTAGCGTGACAAGCACACAAACGCGCCCCCAAACCTTCCATAACCTCGCGACATTGATATAGCGCCACGATTTCTTCTGGTGTATCCGCCTTAACGGTAACACCCTTCCATGGTACGATAACAACAAGATTATCTTTTGCTAATTTTCTGAAAGCTTCGCGAACTGGCGTTGCACTGACTTTGAGCTGTTCTGCGATCTTAACTTCATTTAGTTTTTCTTGCGGTAATAGCTCCCCTGTTAAAATAGCCTGTTTCAAGGTCACATAAACTTGTTCACTTAAAGGCAATCGTTCAATTGAATCTACAGCGGAAAAATGATACACATCTTTTGGTTCTTTTGTACCCTTCACGTCTTTTGTCATATTTCTAGCCTTAGGTCCCCTCTAATGTTTACACGCTTTCATACTTTCAATGAACGCCTAAAATGAGTATAATAGAATGTAAGCATTTTTATATACGAACACATGTATATAATAATTGTATACTCTATAATTATAAGTCCCGTACATATGACTGTCAATTTCAAGATAGTCACAGTTAAAAAGTGAGGAAGTTATCCCTATGAGTCGTTGTTTGGTTATCATTAACCCTGTATCTGGCGGCGGTGCAGCACGCCGATACGCCCTTGATTTACAGTGGAAATTGAGCACCCTTTTTGACACAATTGAAGTTAAATTTACCACCGGTGCCAACGATGCAACCCGTTTTGCAAAAGCCGCTTGTGAGGATGGTTTTGACGCCGTTTTCTGCATGGGTGGCGATGGTACCGTTAACGAAACGGTAAATGGTATTGCCCAAGGCGGTTTCAAAGCAACCTTTGGCTTTATTCCGGTAGGAACCGTCAACGATATGTCTCGTGCTCTCGGCATTCCACAACGACCTTTAGAGGCAATTCGCCGCCTCGATATCAACCAAGTTCGCTCCATCGATATTGGTCGCTGCAATGATAAATACTTCTGCAATAACATTGCAGCCGGTGTCATTCCAAAGGTTATCGAAGAGGTAACGCCAAAGGAAAAGCGGATCTTAGGTCCATTAGCCTACTTCTTGCGCGCCGGTCAAGCCCTCTTCACCACAAAGGACTATACATACCGCATTCAAACGGAAGATGATGATTTCATCTGTAAATCGCCTCTTGTACTGGCTCTACTTACCAATGTAGTTTCCAGTTTTGAACGCTTTATGCCAGAGGCCTCCGTAGATGATGGGTATATGCGCCTCGTTATCTTTAAAGAATACTTTATTCTTGATATCTTCAAGGTATTACCGCTTATCTTAAGTGGTGCGATCTATAACTCTAGCAATACTACTACATTGACAGTCAAGAAAGCTCATATTGAATTATTGAGCGATACAGATAATCTACCAACCAACATGGATGGTGATGCAGGTCCTTACATGCCTGTAGACCTTGAGGTATTACCACGGATTCTCAAAGTATTTGCACCGACAAAACATCAAAAGAAAAAACCGCTTCTCTAAGCGATACGAACCCCCTTTGCTGGCAAACCAGTAAAGGGGGTTCGTATTATGCTAAGTCGATTGTCTTATATGTGCTTACAATAGAACCGCTTCATGTAAGCGGAAGCTATAAATATAACTTGCTTTCACAGGCATGTTTGTCAATCGTTCTAGGGCCTCTTTGTAGAGGTCCATTTGTATTTTATAGCGACGAATGAGCTCGTCTCCACTCTTAACGCGGTCTGTCTTATAGTCCACGAGGACCCATTGATCATCTTCTACAAAGGCCGTATCGATGATACCTTGTAAGAATAGACGCTCACCATTCTCTACATCAGGATATACCCGATTACCGTCAAAGAGCATACTAAACGGCAATTCTCGTTCCACTCGTTTTGATGCAATGAGACGCCGACCTAGATCAGAGTTAAAGAATCCATATAAGCTACGATCACTTAATAGACTGCGTTCTTCATCACTAAATTTGCCTTCTGCTTGTAATGAATCGAGCATATCTGTCATAGATGTTTGTGTATACTTTTTAACAGGTAGCCATTGCATCGCTTCATGCATCAATGTACCCCATTGCGCACCCGTTACGATTTTCTCAGCATCAGCAATGGCCATAGGTTTACGGCCAAATACGGAATCAGCAATTTCTGTTTCGCTAATACCAGAATCTGTATCCTGTGCCGTGTCCACAGTCGTTGTACTATCCACAACTAGTACAACCCCAACCGCTGATATAGCCTCCGCATCACGTTCAGCAAATCGTCGTTTCAATTCACTAACCGAAATCTTAGCCGTCGTCTTGGCAGCTACAAGGTTTGGATAGGTGAAAGCAAAGCGCTGTACGATTTTCTCAGGCAATTCTACATCATTTACCTTACCTAA
>ERZ773083.1717-NODE-1717-length-14508-cov-29.401301_pt1 | contig 14508 bp, 10 predicted proteins | sample MGYA00511465_ERZ773083 | MGnify/ENA primary metagenome ERZ773083 (study PRJEB29015, sample SAMEA2738001) | human oral metagenome | biome: human oral; feature: human-associated habitat; material: dental | place: China | collected 2060 ... | reverse complement strand
AAAGCTCTATAATCTCTACAGTGGTTTTACCCACTACAGAAATTATAGAGCCTTTAAAGCTAGCCTAGGCTAGTTTTTTGGTGTTTAAATGCGTTTGAGTTTTTGATATAATGTTAGGCATAATTGCAAAGAGGTGACTGTGATGGATTTAACACAACGTTTTAATAAAAATTTAGATAAGATTGAAGTCTCAATGATTCGTCAGTTTGACCAATCAATTTCAGATGTTCCAGGTATTAAAAAGTTGACGCTTGGAGAACCTGATTTTACGACTCCAGATCATGTGAAAGAAGCAGCTAAAACTGCGATTGATGCGAACCAGTCACACTATACAGGTATGGCTGGACTTCCTGATTTGCGTCAAGCTGCTGCGAATTTTGTTAAGGAAAAATACAATCTAACTTATAACCCAGATAATGAAATTTTGGTAACTATTGGGGCCACCGAAGCTCTTTCTGCGACTTTAACAGCTATTTTGGAGCCAGGTGATACGATTCTTTTACCTGCACCAGCCTATCCAGGATATGAGCCGATTGCAAATCTAGTTGGGGCTGAAATTGTTGAAATTGATACAACAGCTAATGATTTTGTTTTGACACCGGAGATGTTAGAAAAGGCAATTTTAGAGCAAGGGAATAAGCTTAAGGCTGTTTTACTTAACTACCCAACCAACCCAACAGGTGTGACTTATTCACGCCAACAGATTGAAGATCTTGCTGAAGTTCTGAAAAAATATGATATTTTTGTTGTTAGTGATGAAGTATATTCAGAACTAACTTATGTAGATCAACATGTTTCTATTGCTGAATATTTGCCTGAGCAAACTATTTTAATCAACGGCTTGTCGAAATCTCATGCGATGACAGGATGGCGTATTGGTTTGATTTTTGCACCAGCAAGTTTGACGGCTCAGTTGATTAAGAGTCACCAGTATTTGGTGACGGCTGCAGCTACTATGGCACAATTTGCAGCTATCGAAGCATTATCTGCTGGTAAGGATGATGCACAACCAATGAAAGTTGAGTATTTGAAACGTCGTGATTATATTCTTGAAAAAATGACTGAACTTGGTTTCAAAATTATTAAACCTGATGGTGCCTTTTACATCTTTGCTAAGATTCCAGAAGGATATAATCAAGACTCCTTTAAGTTCTGTCAAGACTTTGCTCGTGAAAAAGCTATTGCTATTATTCCTGGCGTTGCTTTTGGGAAATATGGCGAAGGTTATGTTCGCTTGTCGTATGCAGCTAGCATGGACACTATTGAAACAGCTATGACTCGTTTGAAAGAGTTTATGGAAGAACATGCAGAAGCTTGAGAGTAGGGGGCTCGTCCTCTTCAATCGTAATTATCGTGAGAATGATAAGCTGGTTAAGATTTTTACTGAACAAGCTGGTAAACGGATGTTTTTTGTTAGAGGTGGTGGGTCAGGTAAATTGAGTGCTGTGATTCAACCTTTAAACATCGCTGAATTTATGATGACTGTAAATGATGAAGGTTTATCTTTCATAGAGGATTATAGTCAGGCAGAGTCTTTTAAGGAAATTACAAGTGATATTTTTAAGCTGTCTTACGCGACCTATTTAGCTGCCTTGACTGATGCTGCTATTGCTGACGGTGTGGTAGATGCGCAACTATTTGCATTTTTAAAGAAAACCCTTGAGTTAATGGAAGAGGGCTTAGATTATGAAATATTGACTAATATCTTTGAGATTCAAGTTTTGGACCGTTTTGGCGTACGATTGAACTTTCATGAATGTGTCTTTTGTCATCGTGTTGGTCTTCCTTTTGATTTCTCGTATAAGTTCTCAGGTTTACTTTGTCCCAATCATTACGAAGAAGATGAAAGGCGTAGTCATTTGGACCCTAATGTGCCTTATCTTTTAGATCGTTTTCAGAGTCTTTCGTTTGAAGAATTGAGAAGCATATCTGTTAAGGATGATATGAAACGAAGGTTGCGACAATTTATTGATGAGCTTTATGATAATTATGTTGGTATTCATCTTAAAAGCAAGAAGTTTATTGATAATCTAAATTCTTGGGGTCACATTATGAGTAAAGAAGATAGTGCTGATTAAGCATTATCTTTTTTTGTTTCACGTGAAACAGGAATGTAGAGGTTTTCAGTTTCCGGGGTTAAAATGCAGGTCAGTTCGTGCTATAATAAGAGGACAATAAGCTGAAAAACTCTGCTAGGGATAGTGACCGAGGGATGTCTATTGTTTAAGAGCAGAGGATGAGAGGGAGAATGCTATGCATGTAATTGCAGTGGATGCTATGGGTGGCGATAATGCGCCACAAGCGATTGTAGAGGGAGTTAACCAAGCTTTAGCAGAGTTCAAAGATATTGAAATCCAGTTTTATGGTGACGAAGCTAAAATCAAAAACTATTTGACAGCGAATGAACGTGTGAGCATTGTTCATACTGATGAAAAGATAAATTCGGATGATGAGCCCGTCAAAGCAATTCGAAAGAAAAAGAAAGCTTCGATGGTTTTGGGTGCACAAGCTGTTAAGGATAAAGCAGCGGATGCTGTAATCTCTGCAGGGAATACAGGTGCTCTTTTGGCTGCCGGTCTTTTTGTTGTTGGACGTATTAAGGGAGTTGAACGACCAGGTCTTATGTCAACGATGCCAAGTTTTACTGGTCAACCCTTTGATATGCTTGATCTAGGAGCTAATGCTGAAAATACAGCTAATCACTTACATCAATATGCTATTTTAGGCTCTTTCTATGCTAAAAATGTACGTGGAATTGCCAACCCTCGTGTAGGCCTACTTAATAATGGGACTGAGAAAACAAAGGGGGATAGTCTTCGTAAGGAGGCTTTTGAGCTTTTATCCAAGGAAGCAAGCATTAACTTCATTGGTAATGTCGAGGCGCGTGAAATCATGTCTGGAGCTGCTGATGTGGTAGTGGCTGATGGTTTTACAGGAAATGCGGTTCTTAAGGCAATTGAAGGAACTGGACTTGGCACAATGAAGACTCTTAAGTCAGCCATAATGAATGGTGGTCTCAAAGCTAAATTAGGTGCCTTCCTCTTGAAGGATAGACTTAAAGGCATGAAAGAGACGATGGATTACTCAAGTGCCGGTGGGGCTGTTCTTTTTGGTCTCAAGGCTCCTGTAGTAAAATGTCATGGATCTAGTGATGCTAAAGCAGTCTACTATACCATTAAGCAGGTTCGTACGATGCTCGATACTAAGGTGGTAGAGCAACTAGTTGACGCTTTCGACCCGAAAGAGGAGACTAACTGATGAGTAGAGTAGAAATTTTTCAGAAAATGCAGCTCGTTATTCAAGAGCAATTGGGTAGAGAGGATATTGTTTTAACCGAAGCTACCAAATTAGAGGACCTGGGTGTAGATTCAATAGAGCTTATGGAATTCATTATTAATTTGGAGGATGAGTTTGCCCTAGAGATTTCTGATAATACTATTGATCATATGGATAAGGTATCAGATTTGTTAGACTATTTGTCTGAGCAATTGAATAATAAATAAGAAAATTAGACTCTAGTTGTTAGATTCTAGAGGAATATAATAATGAAGCAACTATATGTTGCATGGTTATCATTTTATTGGAGTGAGATAAAAAGCTAAAAATTACATTGATTTAGCACTATCTCACTCTTTTTTTCTATACATTTTTTATTAAAAAACTCCAAGCAAAACTATAAAACCGAACGTTGTTTGTTTAATTGATAAATAAAGTTTGCTATATGTTTGTTTTTGGTTTTTCGTGTGGTATAATTAAGATGAATAAACTTGAAAGGCGAACAATACCATGTCAAACCAACTGATTTATACTGGGAAAGCTAAAGATATTTATAATACAGAAGACGAAAATGTGATTAAGTCGGTCTATAAGGACCAGGCAACCATGCTTAATGGTGCTCGTAAGGAGACTATTAAGGGTAAAGGTGTGCTAAATAATCAGATTTCGTCTCTTATTTTTGAAAAATTGAATGCTGCGGGTGTAGCTACTCACTTTATTGAACGTATTTCTGACACCGAACAACTCAACAAGAAGGTTACTATCATTCCTTTGGAGGTTGTGCTTCGTAACGTGACTGCAGGTTCTTTCTCAAAACGATTCGGTGTTGAAGAAGGTTTGGAATTGAAAACTCCAATCGTTGAATTTTACTACAAAAACGATGATTTGGATGATCCATTCATCAATGATGAGCATGTGAAGTTTTTGGATATTGCCAATGATGAGCAAATTGCTTATATCAAGGAAGAAACACGCCGTATCAATGAATTGCTGAAAGATTGGTTTGCACAAATTGGTCTTCGTTTGATTGACTTCAAATTGGAATTCGGTTTTGATAAGGATGGCAAAATTATCTTGGCAGATGAATTTTCACCAGATAACTGCCGTCTTTGGGATGCTGAAGGGCACCATATGGACAAGGATGTCTTCCGTCGTGATCTTGGTAGCTTGACAGATGTTTATGAAGTTGTATTGGAAAAATTGCAAAGCTTGAAGTAAAGTTTTACTTGGTCGTCACTACAATCTTTAAGTAGAAATAGATAAAGGAAATAAAATGGATAAACGTATTTTCGTTGAGAAAAAAGCTGATTTTCGTGTGAAATCTCACTCTTTAGTAAAAGAATTAAAGCATAATCTTCAGTTGAAAACCTTGAATGATCTTCGTATTGTACAAGTTTACGATGTCTTTAATTTAGCAGAGGATTTGTTTGCACGTGCGGAAAAACATATCTTTTCTGAACAAGTAACCGATACTGTTTTGGATGAAGCCGCGGTTAAGGCTGATCTTGAGAAGTATGCTTTCTTTGCTATCGAAAGCTTGCCTGGTCAATTTGACCAACGTGCGGCATCTTCACAGGAAGCTTTGCTTTTGCTTGGTAGTTCAAATGATGTAACGGTGAACACAGCGCAACTTTACTTGGTTAACAAGGATATTGATGCGAATGAGTTGGAAGCTGTCAAAAACTACCTCTTGAACCCAGTGGATTCTCGTTTCAAAGATATCACTGTTGGCATTGCGAAACAGGATTTCTCTGAGTCTGACAAGACCATTCCAAGCTTGGATTTCTTTGAAACTTATACGGCAGAAGATTTTGCTAAGTATAAGGCAGAGCAAGGATTGGCAATGGAAGTAGATGACCTTCTATTCATTCAAGATTACTTCAAGTCTATTGGTCGTGTGCCAACTGAGACTGAGCTTAAGGTTTTGGATACTTACTGGTCTGACCACTGTCGTCACACAACTTTCGAGACTGAGTTGAAAAACATCGACTTCTCAGCTTCTAAATTTGAAAAACAATTGCAAGCTACTTATGACAAGTATATTGCCATGCGTGATGAGTTGGGACGTACCGAAAAACCTCAAACCTTGATGGATATGGCGACTCTTTTTGGTCGTTATGAGCGTGCCAATGGTCGTTTGGACGACATGGAAGTGTCTGATGAAATCAATGCCTGCTCTGTTGAAATTGAAGTGGATGTTGATGGTGTGAAAGAACCATGGCTTCTCATGTTCAAGAATGAAACTCACAACCACCCAACTGAAATCGAACCATTTGGTGGAGCAGCTACTTGTATTGGTGGTGCCATTCGTGACCCATTGTCAGGTCGTTCATACGTTTACCAAGCCATGCGTATCTCAGGTGCTGGTGATATTACAACACCAATCGCTGAAACACGTGCTGGTAAATTGCCACAACAAGTGATTTCTAAAACAGCAGCTCACGGTTATTCTTCATACGGCAACCAAATTGGTCTTGCAACAACTTATGTTCGTGAATACTTCCACCCAGGTTTCGTTGCTAAGCGTATGGAGCTAGGTGCCGTTGTCGGTGCGGCTCCTAAGGAAAATGTTGTCCGTGAAAAACCTGAAGCAGGTGATGTGATTATCTTGCTCGGTGGTAAGACTGGACGTGACGGTGTCGGTGGTGCGACAGGTTCTTCTAAAGTTCAAACGGTTGAATCTGTTGAAACAGCTGGTGCTGAGGTTCAAAAAGGGAATGCCATCGAAGAACGTAAGATTCAACGTCTTTTCCGTAATGGTGAAGTAACACGTCTTATCAAGAAATCAAATGACTTTGGTGCTGGTGGTGTCTGCGTGGCTATTGGTGAATTGGCAGATGGTCTTGAAATTGATCTAGACAAAGTGCCATTGAAATACCAAGGCTTGAACGGTACAGAAATTGCCATTTCTGAATCTCAGGAACGTATGGCTGTAGTGGTTCGTCCAGATGATGTAGACGCCTTCGTTGCTGAATGTAATAAAGAAAATATTGATGCTGTTGTCGTTGCGACAGTGACTGAAAAACCAAATCTTGTTATGCACTGGAATGGCGAAACCATCGTTGATTTGGAACGTCGTTTCCTTGATACAAACGGTGTACGTGTGGTTGTAGATGCTAAGGTGGTTGACAAGGATGTCAAGCTTCCAGAAGAACGTCAAACATCTGCTGAAACCCTTGAGGCTGATACTCTTGAAGTCTTGGCTGACCTTAACCATGCCAGTCAAAAAGGTTTACAAACCATCTTTGATAGCTCAGTTGGTCGTTCAACAGTTAATCACCCACTCGGTGGTCGCTACCAAATTACACCAACAGAAGCTTCTGTACAGAAATTGCCAGTCCAATACGGCGTGACAACAACTGCTTCTGTTATGGCACAAGGATTCAACCCTTATGTAGCAGAATGGTCTCCATATCATGGTGCTGCCTATGCAGTAATCGAAGCAACAGCTCGTTTGGTTGCTACTGGTGCAAACTGGTCTAAGGCTCGTTTCTCTTATCAAGAATACTTCGAGCGTATGGATAAACAAGCAGAGCGTTTTGGTCAACCAGTATCAGCTCTACTTGGATCAATCGAAGCTCAGATTCAACTTGGTTTGCCATCTATCGGTGGTAAAGACTCTATGTCCGGTACCTTTGAAGAATTGACGGTACCACCAACCTTGGTTGCTTTTGGTGTGACAACAGCAGACAGCCGTAAGGTCCTTTCTCCAGAATTTAAAGCTGCTGGTGAAAATATCTATTACATCCCAGGTCAAGCTTTGGCACAAGAAATTGACTTTGATCTTATCAAGTCTAACTTTGCTAAGTTTGAAGCCATCCAAGCTGATTATAAAGTCACATCTGCATCAGCTGTCAAATACGGTGGTGTTGTTGAAGCTCTTGCCCTTGCAACATTTGGTAACCATATTGGTGCCACTGTAACCCTTGAAAATCTTGAGACTGCTTTGACAGCTCAATTGGGTGGATTCGTCTTCACATCTCCGGAAGAAATTTCAGGTGTTGCCAAGATTGGACAAACAGCAGCTGACTTTACACTTACTGTCAATGGTGTAACGCTTGATGGACGCAAACTTGACAGTGCCTTCCAAGGTAAATTGGAAGAGGTTTACCCAACGGAATTTGCACAAGCAACTGAGCTAGAAGAAGTACCTGCTGTAGCATCCGATGCTGTGATCAAAGCTAAAGAAACAGTTGAGACACCAGTGGTTTACATCCCAGTATTCCCAGGGACTAACTCTGAGTATGACTCTGCTAAGGCCTTTGAAAAAGAAGGTGCCAAAGTCAACTTGGTACCATTTGTAACACTGAATGAAGAAGCTATTGTCAAGTCTGTTGACACTATGGTTGACAATATCGAAAAAGCTAACATTATCTTCTTTGCAGGTGGCTTCTCAGCAGCGGATGAACCAGATGGATCAGCTAAATTTATCGTTAACATCTTGCTCAATGAAAAAGTACGTGCAGCCATTGATAGCTTTATAGAACGTGGTGGTTTGATTATCGGTATCTGTAACGGGTTCCAAGCTCTTGTCAAATCAGGTCTGCTTCCATATGGTAGCTTTGAAGATGCAAGCAGTACGAGTCCAACCCTCTTCTACAATGATGCCAACCAACACGTGGCTAAGATGGTTGAAACACGTATTGCCAACACGAACTCACCATGGCTTGCTGGAGTAGAAGTTGGTGACATCCATGCCATCCCAGTATCACATGGTGAAGGTAAATTTGTCGTGACAGCTGAGGAATTTGCAGAGCTTCGTGACAATGGTCAAATCTTTACCCAATATGTTGACTTCGAAGGCAAACCTAGCATGGATTCTAAATATAATCCAAATGGTTCTGTCAATGCTATTGAAGGTATCACAAGCAAGAACGGTCAAATTATTGGTAAGATGGGTCACTCAGAACGTTTCGAAGATGGTCTCTTCCAAAATATTCCAGGAAATAAAGATCAGCACCTCTTTGCGTCAGCGGTTAAATACTTCACTGGAAAATAATAGAGCGAGTTTAGCGCGCTTAGTAATGATATTTTTCGCTGTAGCGATATTCCTAGATAACTTGAGAATTTTGCAAAATCGAGATCAAATTGGAAGAATGAGACGCTAGGGATAGCTACACTCATTCTTGTTACCTAAGGAAAATATCACAAATAAAAGGTATATAAAATGACATACGAAGTTAAATCTCTTAATGAAGAATGTGGTGTTTTTGGTATCTGGGGTCACCCGGATGCTGCCAAATTAACTTATTTCGGACTTCACAGTCTTCAACACCGTGGTCAAGAGGGTGCAGGAATTCTCTCAAATGATGCGGGTCAATTGAAGCGTCATCGTGATATGGGGCTTCTCTCAGAAGTTTTCCGTGATCCAGCCAACTTAGACAAGCTGACTGGTACGGCTGCTATCGGTCATGTTCGTTATGCGACTGCTGGTGAGGCTTCTGTAGACAATATTCAACCATTCATGTTTAAGTTTCACGATGGACAGCTTGGTCTTGCTCATAATGGGAATTTGACTAATGCAGAGTCACTAAGACATGAGTTGGAGAAGAATGGGGCCATTTTTAGCTCAACTTCTGATTCAGAAATATTAGCTCACTTGATTCGTCGTAGCCACAACCCATCCTTCATGGGAAAGTTGAAAGAAGCTTTGAACACTGTTAAAGGTGGATTTGCTTACCTCCTCATGCTTGAGGACAAGCTTATTGCAGCCTTGGATCCAAATGGCTTCCGTCCACTTTCTCTTGGTAAGATGGCCAACGGTGCTATCGTGGTTTCATCTGAAACCTGCGCTTTTGAAGTGGTTGGTGCAGAATGGATTCGTGATGTAAATCCGGGTGAGGTTGTTATCATCGATGATAATGGCATCACTTACGATACCTATACTACAGATACGCAATTGGCTGTTTGTTCGATGGAGTATATATACTTTGCTCGTCCTGATTCAAATATTCAAGGTGTGAATGTCCATACGGCTCGTAAACGTATGGGAGCTCAATTAGCACGTGAGTTCAAGCATGAAGCGGATATTGTGGTTGGTGTGCCTAATTCATCACTTAGTGCGGCCATGGGATTTGCTGAAGAATCAGGTTTGCCAAATGAAATGGGCTTGATTAAAAATCAATACACCCAACGTACCTTTATTCAACCAACACAAGAATTGCGTGAGCAAGGAGTTCGTATGAAACTCTCTGCCGTATCAGGGGTTGTTAAAGGAAAACGTGTGGTCATGATTGACGATTCCATTGTTCGTGGAACAACGTCCCGTCGTATCGTTCAACTCTTGAAAGAAGCAGGGGCGACTGAGGTTCACGTGGCAATCGGTAGCCCAGCTCTTGCCTACCCATGTTTTTACGGTATCGATATTCAAACACGTAAAGAATTGATTGCCGCCAACCATACAGTTGAGGAAACACGCGAAATCATTGGTGCGGATAGCTTGACTTACTTGTCTATCGATGGCTTGATTGATTCCATTGGAATTGACACAGATGCACCAAATGGTGGCCTTTGTGTGGCCTACTTCGATGGCAAATATCCAACACCATTGTATGACTACGAAGAACGCTATTTGGAAAGTTTGAAAGAACACACTTCTTTCTATTAAGAGCAGTGCAGAAGAAAAAAAGAGGAAAAAATTATGTCTAAAAATGCTTACGCGCCACGTCTCACTACTGACTAAAAGCTAAAGCATTTGTCAGTAGACGCTTTGCCCTATGGGGCCAAAGCTAGAGACCTGACTAGTATTTTTAGATAAAAAGGTGGTTTATCTAAAAATACGTCGCAATTTTTCTCGAAAAAAGAAAAGGAATAAACAAATGACAAATAAAAATGCGTATGCCCAATCGGGTGTGGACGTTGAAGCAGGTTATGAAGTTGTTGAACGTATCAAAAAACACGTTGCCCGTACAGAGCGTGCAGGTGTCATGGGAGCTCTTGGTGGCTTTGGTGGGATGTTTGACCTTTCAAAAACAGGTGTCAAAGAGCCCGTTTTGATTTCAGGTACAGATGGTGTCGGTACTAAACTCATGCTTGCTATTAAGTACGACAAACACGACACTATCGGTCAAGATTGTGTCGCTATGTGTGTTAACGATATCATTGCTGCAGGTGCTGAGCCCCTTTACTTCCTTGACTATGTAGCGACTGGTAAAAATGAACCAGCGAAATTGGAACAGGTCGTTGCTGGTGTGGCTGAAGGTTGTGTGCAATCTGGTGCAGCCCTCATCGGTGGTGAAACTGCTGAAATGCCTGGTATGTACGGTGAAGACGACTATGATTTGGCTGGTTTCGCGGTAGGTATCGCAGAAAAATCACAAATCATCGATGGTTCAAAAGTGGCTGAAGGTGACGTGCTTCTTGGACTTGCCTCAAGCGGTATCCACTCAAATGGTTACTCACTCGTTCGCCGTGTCTTTGCTGATTACACAGGTGAAGAAGTTCTCCCAGAACTTGAAGGCAAAAAACTTAAAGACGTTCTTCTTGAACCAACTCGTATCTACGTCAAAGCGGCTTTGCCACTCATCAAAGAAGAATTGGTGAATGGAATTGCTCACATCACAGGTGGTGGTTTCATTGAAAATGTACCACGTATGTTCTCAGATGACTTGGCTGCTGAAATTAACGAAAGCAAAGTGCCAGTCCTTCCAATTTTCAAAGCCCTTGAAAAGTATGGTGAAATCAAACACGAAGAAATGTTTGAAATCTTCAACATGGGTATTGGTCTCATGCTTGCGGTTAAACCAGAAAATGTTGAACGTGTCAAAGAACTTCTTGACGAACCTGTTTATGAAATCGGTCGTATTGTGAAGAAAGATGGCGCAAGTGTGGTGATTAAATAATGGTGATATCACCATTTTGTACAGAGAAATTGTAGAAAGGAGTGTTTAGTTAGCAAGCCTAACTGAACACGGGACTCATTTTCTAGGAAAAAAGAGAAATCATTTTGTGTGCAAGCACCCAACAATGATTTCCTATTTTTCTGCGAAACTGTTCGGCTAGCCGAAACGTCCCTTTGTATCGAATATGAAGATTGCTGTTTTTGCCTCTGGCAACGGCTCAAACTTTCAGGTGATTGCGGAACAATTTCCAGTAGAATTTGTTTTTTCAGATCACCGTAATACCTATGTCTTGGAACGTGCCAAGAATCTTAATGTGGTTAGCCATGCCTTTGAACTCAAGGAATTTGACAATAAAGCAGCTTATGAAGAGGCTATCGTCAAACTCTTGGATGATCACCAGATTGACTTGGTTTGTTTGGCCGGTTATATGAAAATCGTTGGCCCAACCTTGCTAGCAGCTTATGAGGGTCGTATCATCAATATTCACCCGGCTTATCTCCCTGAATTTCCAGGGGCTCATGGTATTGAAGATGCTTGGAATGCAGGCGTTAACCAGTCTGGTGTGACCATTCACTGGGTGGATTCTGGTGTTGATACCGGTAAGGTTATCAAACAAGTCCGTGTGCCACGCCTTGAAGGTGATACCCTTGACACTTTCGAAACTCGCATCCACGAAACAGAGTACAAGCTCTATCCAGAAGTCTTGGATAGTTTGGGAGTGGAGAGATTATAATGAGTAAAAAATACAAAGAAATAGATGGTTACAAAAGATTTTTCGAATATTTTTTTGATGATAACAAGAATGATAATTTAATCGAAGAAATTTGGAAATTTACTAAAAATAATATGTATATGATAGACGATAAGAAAAAGAAAGTCGAGGCGTGGGAATCTCTTAATTTTAGAATAGATAAAAGACTTAAGAAGTCAGAGAAGTATATAAAAGATAATAACATTTCTAAAGTATATGTTAGAACTTTTGGAGATAAAGGGAAAGAAAATACGAAAGCTCTTCTAATAAGTTTTTATGAGTATATTTTTGATTATTCTGAAAAAGAAGTTATTTCTATTGATCGTTCAAATAATTCAGCTCCATCATCTACTTTAAATAGATATACAGAGTACACAAAAACTAAAAATCATAAATCTAAAAATATATTGTTTAATTACCAAGTATCTCATATTTTTGGAAAAACATTAAATTGTTATGCATTTACAGCACCTTGGAATATTGTATACTTACCTAAAATTCTGGACCCATTTACAGGTCATGAGAGTAACGGTAAATTGACTGAGCAGTTCACTCAAAAATTACAAGAATTTGCTAAATTAAATTATAAAGAACAGATTGAACAATTTAATAAACGGATGGAGGAATTAGCTCCTAAAATTAATAAATTCAAAGCTAAACTTAAATCTGAAAATGAATTTGATGAACAGTTAATTAAACAATTTTTTAAAAGTCTAGATGAAAATTTTTCTCAAATTGATTTATAAGGAGAACAAATGACTAAACGAGCACTTATTTCAGTCTCAGATAAAGCAGGCATTGTTGAATTTGCCCAAGAACTCAAAAAACTTGGTTGGGACATCATCTCAACAGGTGGTACCAAAGTTGCCCTTGATAATGCTGGGGTAGATACCATTGCCATTGACGATGTGACTGGTTTCCCAGAAATGATGGATGGTCGTGTGAAGACCCTTCACCCAATTATCCACGGTGGTCTCCTCGCTCGTCGTGACCTCGACAGCCACCTTCAAGCGGCTAAGGACAATAATATCGAATTGATCGACCTTGTTGTGGTGAACCTTTACCCATTCAAGGAGACTATTCTCAAACCAGACGTGACTTATGCTGACGCAGTTGAAAACATCGATATTGGTGGTCCATCAATGCTTCGTTCAGCAGCTAAAAACCACGCTAGCGTAACAGTTGTGGCAGACCCTGCTGACTATGCGGTTGTGCTTGACGAATTGTCAGCGAACGGCGAAACAAGCTACGAAACTCGCCAACGTTTGGCAGCGAAAGTATACCGTCACACAGCTTCATATGACGCTTTGATTGCAGAATACTTCACAGCTCAAGTGGGTGAAACAAAACCTGAAAAACTCACTTTGACTTATGACCTCAAGCAACCTATGCGTTACGGTGAAAACCCCCAACAAGACGCAGACTTCTACCAAAAAGGTTTGCCAACGGCTTACTCAATTGCTTCAGCTAAACAGCTTAACGGTAAAGAATTGTCATTCAATAATATCCGTGATGCTGATGCTGCTATCCGTATCATCCGTGATTTCAAAGACCGTCCAACAGTCGTGGCTCTCAAACACATGAACCCATGTGGTATCGGTCAAGCTGACGACATTGAAACAGCTTGGGACTACGCTTATGAAGCTGACCCAGTATCAATCTTTGGTGGTATTGTAGTCCTCAACCGTGAAGTTGATGCTACGACGGCTAAGAAAATGCACGGTGTCTTCCTTGAAATCATCATTGCACCAAGCTACACAGATGAAGCACTTGAAATCTTGACTACCAAGAAGAAAAATTTGCGTATCCTTGAGTTGCCATTTGACGCTCAAGATGCTAGCGAAGCGGAAGCAGAATACACTGGCGTTGTCGGTGGACTTCTCGTTCAAAACCAAGACGTTGTTAAAGAAAGCCCAGCTGACTGGCAAGTGGTTACGAAACGCCAACCAACTGAAACAGAAGCGACAGCTCTGGAGTTTGCTTGGAAAGCTATCAAGTATGTCAAATCAAATGGTATCATCGTGACTAACGACCACATGACACTTGGTGTTGGCCCTGGTCAAACTAACCGTGTGGCTTCAGTCCGTATCGCCATTGAGCAAGCTAAAGATCGTCTTGATGGTGCTGTTCTTGCTTCAGATGCCTTCTTCCCATTTGCAGATAACGTGGAAGAAATCGCTAAAGCAGGTATTAAAGCAATCATCCAACCGGGTGGATCAGTCCGTGACCAAGAGTCAATCGAAGCGGCTGATAAACATGGTTTGACAATGATCTTTACAGGCGTTCGTCATTTCCGTCATTAAGAATTTACAAAACATCTAAGAAGTTGGATGTTTTTTTAGATACCTTAAGTTTCCTTTAAGCTCTCCAAGTTATACTAATACCATCCTAAAAAACTTTTCTTTTTCATAAATCTCCTAAGAGCTCGGCACCCGCTGGGCTTTTTTATTTGGCTCTTTTCTACCATTTGTCAAGTCTATCAAGGCTTTAAGTAAAAAAAGAGATAAGACAGTAACTATTCTGAGGTTACTGTCTTATTTTTAACCCTTTTTTATCCATAAATGGGCATGCTAAAAAAACACCTCATCTGGTATTTTTTGAAACAAGGTGTTACAATAATACGGCATAGACAGCCTTATC
>ERZ773083.1715-NODE-1715-length-14514-cov-9.243447_pt1 | contig 14514 bp, 14 predicted proteins | sample MGYA00511465_ERZ773083 | MGnify/ENA primary metagenome ERZ773083 (study PRJEB29015, sample SAMEA2738001) | human oral metagenome | biome: human oral; feature: human-associated habitat; material: dental | place: China | collected 2060 ... | reverse complement strand
ATTCATGAGATAGGTCATAATGTGAAAGTCACTTACAAAACAGTTCCTGAAACAGAGGTTATGAGCCTTGATAAAGCGGTAGATTATTTCACGATGCGTCTTCACAATAATGGGTGGGGCATCATGGAAGATATGAAGCGAGAAATTAGACAACTTATTGAACCACGTGCTATTGATGGCGAAATTCATAATAAGACAGTGGATACAGTTGCATGGGTATCGTGGTCTGTTAAGTAGGAGGTATTATGACAGTAGAAGAAAAGCGTCAACTAGAACTAAAAACGATGCGTCAAATTATTGGCATCTATTGTCATGACAAACATCATACGCAAAAGGGCCAACTATGCGAAGATTGTGAACAGGTATGGCAGTATGCACAGCATCGCATCGATGTATGCCCACATATGGAGCATAAGACGTTCTGTAGCGTATGCAAAACACATTGTTATGCGCCGACGTACCGAGAAAAAATCCGTGAAATCATGCGGTATGGTGGACCGAGGATGTTATTGCATTCACCTATTCAGGTTATTCGTCATATGTATTTAGAGTGGAAGGATAAGAAAAACATTAACACTAATGCATAATAAAATGCACCCCTAACATTAGATTGTATGTTAGAGGTGCATTTTTATTAGTTATATAGTTTTATGCAAGCGCTTTGTCGAATACAGCCTTGATGTATGCCTTAGTTTGGTCATAGCTTTCACCAGGTTGTGCTTCGTATTGTTTATCAGTACCGAACCAAAGGTTAGGATAATATTCATATGGATGCGTTTTGAATAATTCGTGAGCATCTTGATCCTCAACCCAATCGATTTTGATATTTTTATATGCAGGATTTTCTGCTTGTAATTCTTCGATTGCACGGAATGCGTTATGGCAATAAGGGCAACCGTTTAAGTGGAAACCTAAAATTTCTTTCATAGTATTCAGTCCTTTCAGAAAATACGACTAAATTTAGTGATTTATTGAGTTATTTCATGCTCACATCAACTAAGATGTGATATATTAAAAAGTATATCATAAATAATAACAATATTCAATTTTTTAGATATAATCTACTAGTATGTGTGGGTTGTTATATAGGAGGATGGCTATGATTTCAGGTGCCGCATACGTGGTGAAAGCATTGCGAGAGGAGAATGTTGAGATTTTATTCAACTATCCTGGTGCAGCAACCATCGATATTATGGATGAATTATATAAACAAGATCAGGTGAAGGTAATCTTACCTCGCCATGAGCAAGCATTAGCACATGCTGCCGATGGTTATGCACGCAGCACTGGTAAGGTTGGTGTTTGTATGGTTACATCTGGCCCAGGTGCAACAAATCTTGTTACTGGTATCGCTACAGCCTACTCAGATAGTGTACCTATGGTGTGTATTACAGGCCAAGTTGATTTGTCTTTAATGGGCAATGATGCATTTCAAGAAGTAGATACAGTCGGTATAGTTCGTAATGTTAGCAAATATGCAGTGACAGTTCGTGATCGTAAAGATTTGGGTCGCATTTTGAAAGAAGCTTTCTACATCGCTCGTACAGGTCGCCCGGGTCCTGTTTTAGTAGATATTCCTAAGAATATTCAAAAAGCGATGGGATCTGATGTATATCCTGATGAAGTTAACATTCGTGGTTATAAGCCAAATACGACAGTTCACATTGGTCAGGTAAAAAAAGCATGCTCTGTTATTGCTAAGGCTAAACGTCCTTTATTCTTATTAGGTGGCGGTATTAGCATCAGTGGTGCTAATGAATTGATGACACAGCTGGTAGATAAAACGGGAGTTCCTGTAGTGACTACCTTGATGGGGAAAGGGGCTATTAGTTCACGTCATCCATTGTACTTAGGCAATGTAGGCATTCACGGTGGCTATGCACCGAATGTGGCCATTACCGACTGTGATGTTATGATTTCCATTGGTACTCGTTTCAATGACCGTATTACCGGCAAATTGAGTACATTTGCACAAAACTGTAAAATTGTACATATCGACGTAGATGCAGCATCTATTTCTAAAAATATTAAGGTAGATATTCCAATTGTGGCGGATGCAAAACTAGCGATTGAAGCCCTATTAGAATATATTGAACCTCACGACTTAGGCGATTGGACAGCTCAATTGCAACAGTTAAAAGAAGAGCGTCCTGTTACGCAAGTTAGTGAAGAAGGTCTTACGCCTCAAAATATTATCGACTACATTAATAATCATTATGACCGTCCAGTGGTGGCGACCGATGTAGGTCAAAACCAATTGTGGACTACGCAATTTCTCGAAATCGAAGGCAATCATCAATTGTTGACATCTGGTGGTTTAGGTACGATGGGCTATGGATTCCCTGCGGCTATTGGTGCTCAATTTGGCAATCCTACAAAACGCGTATTCGCCATTTGTGGAGATGGGGGCGTGCAAATGAATATTCAAGAATTTGCAACAGCTATGCATTATCATTTGCCTGTGACTTTGGTTGTTATCAACAATGGCTATCTTGGTAATGTGCGTCAGTGGCAACAATTATTCTACGATAAACGCTATGCATGTACTAATTTGTTGATGGATGAAAGCGCTATCGTTACTCGTGATATGATTGATAACGATGAATTTGAATACGTACCAGACTTTGTGAAATTAGCAGAAGCCTATGGTGCACAAGGTATACGTGTTACAAAAGTTGAAGAATTAGAAGCAGCTTTTAAAAGGGCAGATGCTTTCAAAAAAGGGGTAACACTTATTGAGTGCATCATTCCAACTGAGTTAAATGTATTGCCAATGGTACCGGCTGGTAAATCATTGAGCGACATGTTATTAAAGGATAAAAAATAGGAGGGGCTATGGAATTACATTTAGAAAAACGCTGCATTTCAGCATATGTAGAAAACCAAATTGGCGTATTGGCAAAAATTTCGGGCCTCTTCGCTGGTAAAAATTATAATTTAGATACATTGACCGTAGGCGAAACAGAAGATCCTACTATGTCACGTATGACGATTGAACTCACCTGCGACGATTTGACATACGAACAAATCATTAAACAACTTAATCGCAGTGTTGAGGTTATTAAGGTCATCGATTTTACAGACATGCCTATTACAAAAAAAGAATTATTATTCATCAAGGTCAATAGCTGTAAAGAATCGGATAAACAAGAAATATTTCGCATTGCAGAAACCTTTGACCTTAAGGTCATCGACTACAATCGAAAATCCGTACTTGTACAATGCGTAAAAACAGTGTCTAAGAATAATGATATGATTGCCTTGTTTAAGGACATGTTCGTTAATCGTATCGAAGTTGTCCGCGGTGGTAGTGTCGCAATTGAGGCATTGGCGACTCCGGATAGATAATTTTAGTAGATGTAAAAAGAGAGTACATACTAGCACAGCGACTTTAGTAGGTCGAGGTCCTAGGCCGAAGTCCGTTAAGCTAGCTGGAGCGAGCAAGTATGTACTCTCTTTTGGCAACGTAGAAAATAATGTATTGGAGGAAACATGAGTTTATTAGAAGATATTTTGGCACACAATCGTGAGTATGTAGAGGACCAGAATACTGGTTATGTAGAAACGGATACAAAATGCAGTAAAATGCCGAGCCGTCAGATGGCGATTGTAACGTGTATGGATACGCGTCTTGTGAATTTCTTAGAGGATTCTATGGACATTGGTCGAGGTGAGGCTAAGATTGTTAAGACTGCAGGTAACTGTATTACAGGGCCTTTTGATGGTGTTGTTCGTAGTTTGTTGGTTTGCATTTATGAGTTAGGTGTTAATGAAATCTTTATCATCGGTCATCATGAATGCGGTATGGCTAAAACTACGGCTAAAAATTTGACAGAAAAAATGTTAGCTCGTGGTATTGCACCTGAGGCTATTCACATGGTGAAGAAGGAAATGGAACATTGGGCAGATGGATTTACGCATCCTGCAGAAAATGTGGAGGAAACAGTGGATGAATTGCGTATGAATCCATTGTTTCCAAAAGACGTTCCTATTCATGGCCTTATTTTCCATCCAAGAACAGGTGAAATTGAGGTCATCGTCAACGGTTATACACAAATGAAACAATATTACGAAAAATAGTAGCTTAATTCTTTAATAGAGGTATTGTGAATTGAGTAATATAGATAGATTAGATATATTTGAGGTAGCCTGTAAATCAAGAAGTATAGAAAAATCTTATTTGACTTAAAGTTAAGTTTAAGTTTTATAATATATTCATATTAGTACTTAATACATATTTACATAAAGGAACTATATGAATAAAAGTAGACTATTAAAAACGACTGTAGCTATTGTAGTTTTGGCTGCATTAGTTACGGGTGTCTATGTATATAAAGATGCTATTTAGCGCTGTATAGCTAGAACGACGGCTGTAGTAACTGGTCAAGAGATTAAGTCTCTTCTCGACTCCGAAAGCCGCTATATACGACAAATTGTAACATAAGATAACAGTACGAGTCGTACCATTATGTGGCAATCGGATGGTACACAATTGGACGAGTCTATTATAGAAAATAAATATGAGACACCTTCTAAACACATCAGAGTTCCTTCAATGGAATAGATATGCTAGAAGGTGTTTTTTGTATGACAAAATATAATACTTATAATGATAAATAAAAATACAAATAACATGTATAAATACTTGAATATAATGGTAGATAGTATTATAATACATACATAGATTATAAATATACACAAAATATGCATATAAAATGTATAAAACATAAAGGAGATATGGCCATGCACACATTAGAAAGCTTAATAAAACAATATGCTTCACAATATTTAGAACAAGTTGTGGCATGGCGTCGACATATTCATAGTCATCCAGAATTATCAGGAGAGGAACAAGAAACATCTTTATACATTCAAAAGATTCTTGGAGAATTGGGAATTCCCTATGTGAATGATGTTTCAGATTATGCAGTTATCGGTGAAATACAAGGTGCTCATACAGGTCCTGTTATAGCGTTACGGGCCGATATTGATGCATTGCCAATCCATGAAGCTACAGGATTACCATTTGCTTCTCAAAATGAAGGTGTTATGCACGCCTGTGGTCATGATAGTCATATAGCGATTTTGCTTGGTACTGCTGCTATTTTGCAATCAATAAAGGACCAATTGCACGGCACAGTAAAGCTCGTATTTCAACCTTCTGAAGAGGAGGCTTTAAATCTAGGTGCTCAAGGCATTGTAGATAGTGGTATCCTCAATGATGTTGATGAAATCTATGGACTCCATGTATGGCCACAACTACCTGTAGGAACGGTAGGACTCAAAAAAGGTCATCTCATGGCGGCATCAGACCATTTCCTTGTTCATATTGAAGGAAAATCGACTCATGGTGCAGAGCCTCATAATGGTATTGATGCTATTGTAGCTGCTGCGAACTGGATTGTTAATGTGGAATCCATAGTAGCTCGTGAAACAAATCCAATGGAAAATCTTGTGTGTACCATAGGCGTTATTAATGGTGGTGATCGCTATAATGTGGGTTGTGGCGATGTATACCTCGAAGGTACATGTCGTACCTATGAACCAGAAAAACGTGATTATATTGAACGGCGGTTAGGTGAAAGCTTACAAGCTCTTGATATGATGTTTAAGACAAAGAGTACCTTAGATTATAAACGTGGACATGGTGCTACCACCAACGATCCTGATGCTATTGATTATGCCACATCGATTGTAGAAAAATATCTTGGTAAAGAGGCAGTAGTCCATCCAGAACATCCATCGATGGCCGCAGAGGATTTCTCCGCATATTTACAAAAAATCAAAGGTGCGTTCCTTTGGTTAGGAACTGGATTTGATGGTAATCCTGCACTTCATAATGCAGGTTTTACTATTGATGAGACGATTCTTGAGTCAGGCATTACTATGATGGCTGCCATTGCTGCTGAATATTTACAACCAAAACAATAATTTTATATATTTATACATCGTATAGATTGAAGGAGTTATCATGAAAAGTTTACATAATAAGTCATTTAAAACCATGTTGGATTATACACCAGAAGAAATACAATATTATTTAGATTTGGCAGCTAAATTAAAAGCGGATAAGAAGGCTGGCAAAGAAATTAAAACAATGGAAGGTAAAAACTTTGCTCTCATCTTTGAAAAGGATTCCACAAGAACACGGTGCGCCTTTGAGGTGGGTGCCGCTGATCAAGGGGCACATACTACGTACCTTGGTCCAACTGGATCTCAAATGAATAAAAAAGAATCTTTAAAGGATACAGCGCGCGTGCTTGGTTCTATGTTTGATGGTATTGAATTCCGTGGCTTTGATCAAGAAGATGTGGATACATTGGAACAATATTCCGGTGTACCTGTATGGAATGGCCTAACAGATATGGACCACCCTACACAAACATTGGCTAACTTTCTTACATTACAAGAAAATATCGATAAACCATTGAATGAAATCTCCTATGCGTATGTGGGCCATGGACAATCTAATATGTGTAATGCTTTGATGAGCGGTGCTGTAAAAATGGGTATGGATTTTCGTCTCATTGGTCCTAAACAATTCTGGCCGGCAGGTCCATTCTATGAAGAGTGCTTGAGAGTAGCAAAGGAAACTGGTGCGACTATTGCATGTATAGATAATGTAGCAGAAGGTGTGAAAGGGCTTGATGTTATTTATACAGGTGTATGGGTAACAATGGGCGATACTTACGATATGTGGGAAGAACGGATTAACCTCTTTAAACCATTCCAAATCAATGCGGATATGATGGCTTTAACAGGTAATCCAAATACAAAATTCTGTCACTGCTTGCCAGCATTCCACAATACAGAAACACAAGTTGGCAAAGATATCTTTGAACGGTTCGGCATGAATGGAATCGAAGTCACAGAGGACGTATTTGAAGGTCCAAACTCCTTGGCATTCCAAGAAGCAGAAAATCGCTTGCATACCATTAAGGCGGTTATGGTTGCTACATTTGGCGATTATCCAATGAAATAATAGTTAGAATACAGATGACGGGAGAGGTCATCTAGCACGTATAGTAAAGAAGGTTATCATATGAATCCATATAAGGTATTTATCGTAGGTCACGAAGGAACAACGGGCCTTAGAATTCACGAACGGCTGTCCGGTCGGAAGGATATTACATTATTATCCATTTCCGATGAGGACCGTAAAAATATTGATGTCATTGCGAGCATTGCAAAGGACGCGGATATCGTGTTCTTGTGCTTGCCTGATGCGGCCTCCAAAGAGGTGGTGGCTGCTATTGGCGATTACCCTTGCAAAATTATTGATTCATCCACAGCATTCAGAACAGACGCTGATTGGGCTTATGGATTTCCTGAACTTGGTGAAAGCTATAAACAAGATATTCAAAGTAAGAAGCATATTGCAAACCCTGGCTGTCATGCTAGCGGTATGATTGCTTGCATTGCTCCGATTGTGAAAGCTGGTATTGCCCCAGCAGATTATCCTTTCACCATTACATCCTTAACAGGTTATAGCGGTGGCGGTAAGAAAATGATCGGTCAATATGAATCGGAGCCAAAGGATTATTTCCTCTACGCACCACGTCAATATGGCCTTAGTCAACAACATAAACATTTACCAGAGGTAACTCATGTATGTGGTCTCACAGCTGCACCAATTTTTATGCCTATTGTAGACGATTACTATAGTGGTATGGAGGTTAGTGTTGGACTACATACACGCTTACTAGCCAAACCTGTAACTGTTGAGGATGTACATGCTACATTAGTAGATTTTTATAAACATAGTCATATTGTAAAAGTGGCGCCGCTTAATTTGGAAGAAGATAATAAGCAATTGTTAAATGCTAATAAATTAAGTAATACAGATGGTATGGTCATCTCTGTGACAGGCAATAATGACAGAATGGTCATTCATGCTATTTTTGATAATTTAGGTAAGGGCGCTTCTGGTGCAGCCGTACAATGTATGAACATCGCACTTGGATTGCCAGAAGAAACGGGGCTTTCACTATGAACAGTGTAACAAATGCAATGCGGGCGCACATTTTAACAGCGGCCGTTCCATATATCAAACAATATACAGATAAATACGTAGTCGTAAAATACGGCGGCAATGCCATGACGGATCCGGAATTAAAAAAATCCGTTATGAATGATTTGCTACTACTCCAATTAGTGGGGGTAAAAGTAGTCCTCGTTCACGGCGGTGGACCAGATATTAATAGCACCTTGGAGGCTATGAATATTGAATCGAAATTCAGTAATGGCTTGCGTGTTACCGACAAAGAAACGATGAATGTAGTACAAATGGTTCTTGCTGGCAAGGTCAATAAAGGCCTTGTTGCAGATCTTATCGGCTTTGGTGGCCGTGCTATCGGCCTTTGTGGCGTGGACGGTGAACTCATTCAAGTACACAAGAAAAATGAAGAACTTGGTTATGTGGGAGAAGTAGATAAAATCGACCCAAAGGTTATTGACGATGTCATCAGTAAGGGATACATTCCAGTCATTTCGTCCGTCGGTTGTGATGCAGAAGGCAATATATATAATGTCAATGCTGATACGGTGGCCGCAAAAATTGCAGGTGCCCTCAATGCGGAAACCATGGTGGCCATGACGAATATCGATGGGGTACTACGGGATGTAAACGATCCTAATTCCCTTATTTCAAAGATTACCCTTGCTGAAGCGGAACAGTTGAAAAAAGAGGGTGTCATTGCTGGTGGCATGATACCAAAGGTAGACTGTTGCTTAGAGGCTATCAATGCAGGGGCTCAAAAGGTTTTCATCATCAATGGTGAAATCCCACATGCTATCCTCATCGAATTATTAACCGATGAAGGTCTTGGCACAATGTTTGTAAAGTAATATAGTAGATCTAACGATGGTAACATCATTTGCCATCGTTACATTACGTATAGATAGACGGCGGCTAGGCCGTACGTTTGGAGGATATGATGAGTAAGACACAAGATTTTGAACAACAAGATAAAGAGTATATAGCCAATACGTATGGCCGGTTTAACGTTTGCTTTGAAAAAGGCAAAGGTTCTTTGTTATGGGATGTAGAAGGAAAAGAATACATCGATCTTGGTTCTGGTATTGGCGTTACAGCATTTGGTGTAGACGATGATGAATGGTCTAAGGCAGTGATTGCACAAACTCATGCATTAAACCATATTTCAAATTTATATTATTCTGTACCACAAATTAAATTGGCTGAAATGTTATGTAAACAGACAGGCATGAAAAAGGTGTTCTTCTGTAACTCTGGTGCCGAATCTAATGAATGTGCTATCAAGGCAGCTCGTAAGTATAGCCATGACAAATACGGGGATGGTCGTAATGTCATCGTTACGCTCGTTAATAGCTTCCATGGTCGTACGGTAACAACCTTGTCCGCTACAGGTCAAGATGTGTTCCATCAATATTTCTTTCCATTCACGGAAGGATTTGTTCATACGCCTGCTAATGATATTGAAGCGGCTTTAAAAGTCCTTGCTAATCCAGCAGTTTGCGCTATCATGATGGAACCAATTCAAGGTGAAGGTGGCGTTATGCCTCTCGATAAGGAATTCGTACAAGCGGTTACAACATATGCGCATGAACATGATCAACTCGTACTTATCGACGAAGTACAAACTGGTAATGGTCGGACTGGCAGTCTATATGCATATGAACAATTTGGTATAGAACCAGATATCGTATCTACGGCTAAGGGCTTAGCTGGTGGCTTGCCTATGGGTGCAACCTTATTCAATGAAAAAACTCAATTCGTATTAACCGCAGGCGCGCATGCCACTACATTTGGTGGTAACCCTATCTGTGCGGCTGCAGGTTGTACCATCATTGAACGGTTAACACCAGAATTTTTGGCTACTGTGAAAGCTAAAGGTGATTACGTAAAACACGCCTTAGAAGGTAAACCAGGCGTGGTTGGCGTTAGTGGTATGGGCCTTATGATTGGTATCGAAACAACAGTAGATCCTAAGGACGTCATTGCTAAATGTCTAGAAAAGGGCGTAGTATGCTTATCTGCTAAAAATAAGGTTCGTTTGTTGCCAGCGCTTAATATCCCTCAAGAACAACTAGAAAAAGCAATTACCATCTTGGCTGATGTAATTGGTGAATTGGCTAGTAAATAGTCTTACGTTGACAGATTCATATGTTTTGTATGAATAATTGATAAATAGATAGATAAAATCCGATGAATATGTAGACTTTATATTCTATTCGTGATAACCTAGAATAAATAGTCTATATTGGAGGAGTAAATATGAATACAGAATCCTTACGTAATGATGTATTGGTTCCTGCTGTTGCTAAAACATTAGATATTGCAGCAAAAGCAAAACCAACAAAAGATGAGCTCTGCACAACTGCAAAAATTACAGCAGCTGTAGCGGTAGCAACTGCTGTTGTATCCTTGGCGGTACAAGCGGTATTGCGCAATCGATAAGAAGCATAAAGAAAACGACATGGCATTGCCTGTCGTTTTCTTTTACATTTACCCTGTTATTCCCTTAAATAGAGGGATTTCTTTTTCCTTTATATATTTTGGCTAACCGCTAAGGAGGCGATATGATGCATAGTCGCGATTTAATTGAACAATATAAGTCCTATGTCCAAGACTGGCGTAGATACTTTCATACACATCCAGAATTGAGTAATGAAGAATTTGAAACTACAAAAACCTTGGCAAAAGAATTAGAGTCTATGGGCGTAGAGGTTCACGTTGATGAAGAACGTGGAACCGGACTTATCGGCATTATTCATGGTGCTAAATCTGGTAAAGCGATTGCCCTTCGTGCAGATATTGACGCTTTACCGGTACAAGAACATAATACCTTCGAATTCAAATCTGCTGTAGATGGCAAGATGCATGCTTGTGGTCACGATGGTCACATGGCGATTTTGCTCGGTGCAGCTAAGATGCTTATCTCTATGAAAGACCGTATTGAAGGTGATGTATACCTTGCTTTCCAACCAGCCGAAGAAACAGGGGCGGGTGCTCCTGATTTTATGAAATTTGGAGATTGGTTTGAGAAAATTGATGCTATCTTTGGCGGTCATGTATGGATTGATTTGCCAGCTGGACTTATTTCTGTAGAAGAAGGGCCACGTATGGCCGCAAGTAGTAAAATTACAATCAATGTGAAAGGTAAACAAGGCCACGGTGCACAGCCGCATCAAGCAATCGATGCTGTTGTTGTAGCCAGCGCTATTGTTATGAATTTACAAACTGTGGTATCGCGCAATGTAAGTGCATTAGATTCCCTTGTACTCACTATTGGTAATATTCATTCTGGTTCGGAATGGAATGTGATCCCTGGAGAAGCCCAAATGGGAGGAACCATTCGCTTCTTTGACCCTGAACAAGAAGAATACTATGTAGAATCCATACGACGCGTAGTTGAACATACAGCATTGGCTTATGGTGCTACTGCGGAATTGATTTATGAAAAGAAAGTACCACCAACTATTAATGATGCAGCAGCAAGTGAATTGGCTGAACGCGTTGTTATCGACACACTTGGTAAGAAAAAACTGTCTAAAATGCGCAAGGTTATGCCAGGTGAAGACTTTGCTTGGTACCTACAAGAAAAACCAGGCTGCTTTGCTTTTATTGGTATCCAAAACCCAGAGGTAGGCGCCACCTTTGATCACCATAATAATCGATTCACCATGGATGATAGCGTATTATCTGCGGCATCAGCGGTATATGCGGAATATGCCATTGCCTGGTTGAAAGAACATAAATAACAATATAATGATTTCTGAGAGGTATTTATGAATATACTTATATGTCTCATCATTATTACTGTTACCGGTATATTACTGATAAAGCGGTATCAACCACAGCCTATTTTGATTGGTATGGGCATTCTTATGATGTATATTGCTTATGGAGGTAATTGGATTAGTGGCATTTTAGCTGAATCTCAATCAACTGGGGTGTTAGTTTTTGATGCGATGGATATTGTGCGTATTACGACATCTGAGAATGTAGTCAATTTAGGACTTATGATTATGACTTGTGCAGGCTATGCAAAATATATGGAATATATTGGTGCAGGCACTCGATTAGCACACACATTCATTAGACCTTTATATCGTCTTAATAGGCCATATATTGTACTTGCACTTATGTTTTTGCTTAATATGGGATTATCTATTTGTGTACCTAATCCATTAAGCCTTGCGTTACTTATGATGGTAACTATCTATCCTGTTCTGTTGAGACTAGGTGTAAGTCCTGTCGGTGCTGCTGCAGTTATCGCTACAGGCCATTTAATGGATGTAGGGCCGAGTGCCGTATCGACATTGCTTATAGCTAAGACACTTAATATACCGGTACCAAACTATTTCGTAGGTTACCAATTACGCCTCTATTTCTTAGTGGCTGTTATGACGGCGGTAGCACACTTTTTATGGCAACGATATCGCGATCGATTAGATGGCCCTATGGATGTAGGTGAATGTGAAAGTATACCTGAGGCGCCAATTGGACCTAAGCTATACATGATATTTCCGTTATTGCCACTATGTTTTATATTGGGCTTTAGTCAATATGGCTTGCCTGGCGTAAAGATGAATGTAACCCTTGCCATGATGCTTGCTTTTGGCATTGCCTTGTTGGCAGAACTCATTCGTCATCGTAATTTAAGGACCGTTCTTAAAAGTACTACTGTATTTTTAGAAGGAATGGGGAATCAGTTTTCCTATGCGGTAACCCTTATTATAGGTGGACAAGTCTTTGCACAAGGCTTAGTGAGCTTAGGTCTTATTGATTCGTTAGTTAGTGCACTGCAAACTTTATCTCTAAATTCAGAGGGATTTACCTCTGTTATGGGTGGAGGCATGCTAGGACTTAGCATGGTAACTGGCAGTAATGTAGCACCTTTATTTACATTAGTGCCACTCGTGCCTAATATTGTATCTAATCTCGGACTAAATCCGATTACGACCATGCTCGGCATGCAGAATGGGGTGAGCCTTGGCTTATTTTTGAGTCCCATTAGCCCTGTTATGGTTGGTGTAGCAGGGGTAGCACATATTAAGGCTGTAGATTTACTGAAGCGAACCTCTGTGCCTGTACTTGTAGCACTAATTACGAGTTGCGCAGGGATATGGATATTATACTAACATCCATGGATAATATAAAAATAAATAGTATAATGTGAAAAGCAAGAACCCCCGTTATCACTGTAGATAATGGGGGGTTGTTATATTTCCTTGTTTATTTTTTATTAGCGAATATGAGAAAAAGATGAATTTTTATGTCTGTATATGATAAAATGAGATTAAAGATACAAGTGTTTGGTGAATTACAGAGTTTATAATATAGAGTCTTTAAAATAAAAAATCTCAATTCCAAAGAATTGAGATGATACCCTACATCGGGTGGCCCGAAGGCATTGTAAATAAATTTGTATTTGAACTCGTAGTGTAATTATGTAAACCTCCAAAACTAATTGGATTACTTATAGTATAGTTAACCATTTGATGAATGTCAATTATTAATTTCCAAAGGAGTAGACTTATGGAAACACAAACATCGAATCAACTTATTTCTAGTCATTTGAAATCGTATCCTGTACAAGATTATTTTGTGGGCCTTGATATTGGTACTAATTCAGTGGGCTGGGCAGTAACCAATAAGTCATATGAACTGTTAAAGTTTAAATCTCATAAAATGTGGGGCAGTCGTCTTTTTGAAGAAGGCGAATCAGCCGTAGCACGACGTGGGTTCCGATCTATGCGTCGTCGTTTAGAACGCCGTAAATTGCGTTTAAAACTATTGGAAGAATTATTTGCTGATACTATGGCACAAGTGGATCCTACATTCTTTATGCGCCTTCGTGAAAGTAAATACCATTATGAAGATAAAACGACAGGCCATAAATCAAAGCACATCTTATTTATTGATGAAGACTATACGGATCAAGATTACTTTACAGAATACCCTACGATTTATCACTTGCGTAAAGATCTGATGGAAAATGGTACTGACGATATTCGTAAGTTATTTTTGGCAGTACATCATATTTTAAAATATCGTGGCAACTTCCTTTATGAAGGTGCGACCTTTAATTCTAATGCTTCAACACTTGATGATGTAGTTGCACAAGCCATAGAGAATATTACCTTTAATTGCTTTGATGCTAAAGCGTCAATTAGTTCTATTGGTGAGATTCTAATGGAACAAGGTAAAACAAAATCAGATAAAGCGAAGGCGATAGAACGTCTTGTTGATACATATATCATACCTGATGCAGCAAATAATTTGGGGAAACCTCAAAAAGAGAAAATTAAGGAAGATAAAAAATCGCTTAAAGCTTTTGCTAATTTAGTATTAGGTCTATCTGCTAGCCTTACGGATTTGTTCGGTTCTGTAGAAGATTTAGATGAAGATCTTAAAAAGCTTCAAATTGTAGGAGATACTTATGATGAGAAACGTGATGAATTAGCTAAAGCATGGGGGGATGAAATACATATTATTGATGATTGTAAATCTGTATATGATGCAATTAT
>ERZ773083.1707-NODE-1707-length-14548-cov-16.655213_pt1 | contig 14548 bp, 21 predicted proteins | sample MGYA00511465_ERZ773083 | MGnify/ENA primary metagenome ERZ773083 (study PRJEB29015, sample SAMEA2738001) | human oral metagenome | biome: human oral; feature: human-associated habitat; material: dental | place: China | collected 2060 ... | reverse complement strand
GTAAGGGGACGAGCACCGATCAGATTGCAAGCACGGCATTCGTGGCACAGGCGGTCGCGGAGGCAGACGCAAAGGCGTCTGAAAGGGCTCTAAAGATAGCTATACTGACCGGAACCGTAGCGGGGGGAGAAACAATTCCGTTACCGGATGGATATACAGAGGACCAGTGTAAGTGGATTGTGAGTGTACGCACCAAACAAGTGGACGATGATGATACGATTACCTGTCATACTGACGAGCATCGTGTTGTGACTTGTTGGACGTATCAACGCGGTAACAAAGGCACTGTTAACTATATGATTATAGGGGTGAAGTGATATGTATTACATTTTTAACAAATCAGGGGAATGCGTTAGTTCCTGTGATTTTGCGCCTAACACAGAAGATTTGGCAACGCGAGGTGAAATGGCAGTAAAAAGTGAACGGGTTTATGATATTTCTGAAATACGTCTCACTAAAGGGGAAATTGAGAAAAAGCCAACTGAGCCTGCAAATGATGAGTCTACTGAACCATATATAGACCCGGAGCGACTTGCCATAGCCGAGGCGGTTGCAGAACTCTCCGAGCAGGTTGCCGCACTTGTCGATGCACAGAAAGGGGGTGATAAGAAATGAAGAAATGGAGTTATATGATTCCTGTCTACGCGCTCCTCGTACGCTCTGGAAAATGGGCAATCTCTGAGGAGGACAAAACCGAGGGGCAGAAGGTAGTACCGCAAGTCTATCAAGAGGACGTTGCGGCATACCTTGCCGAGCACGCCGCAGGATAACATAAGCCGTCATAACGCATGGCGGCTTTTTGATTGCTCAGAAAGGAGCTAAGGAGCGTGGAAATTATGACACAAGTATTGCAGAGACTGCAGGAGGGATGGGGGCTCAAACTCGGCATCTCTTGCGCAGTCTCTTTGGCATCTGAGGATCACGCACAGGTATTCGCGGCCTTCGTCGCGCTCGTCTGCCTCGATCTCGTAACCAAGTGGCTGTCACTCTCGCGCAAATGTCTCATAGACGACGGGGCAGAGCACCCGACCTTCTGGCAGTCCTTCTGCGGGATTCGCCGGGCGCGCCGTATGGGGTACATTCGCAGCGAGGAGATGCGTAAAAGGTTTACGCACAAGATTCTCACATACTTCGGCGTTGTAGCAGCGGCCCTGATGCTCGATTTTATGCTACTCAAGACACATGCACCTGCATTTGCGGCGACAGTTGCAATCGGTTATCTTGCACTGACCGAATTTGTCTCGATCCTTGAGAATATGCAGCAGTCGGGCGTAGAGGAAGCAGGCGCACTTGTTGAGATTGTCCGCAAAAAGGGCGGTATTACAAAAGGAGGGAACGACAAATGAAAGTATTTTTAAATCCCGGACACGCACCGAACGGCAACCCGGATCCCGGTGCATGCGGATGTGGTCTCAGAGAGTGCGACGTCGCAAAGAACGTCGCTGACCTAGTTGCGGGCTATCTCGTTGCTGCGGGCGTGGAGGTTGTCGGCAATATGCAGGATGACAGCCTCTATGCAATCACAAGCGCGGCCAATGCGAGCGGGGCGGACATCTTCATCAGCATCCACTGTAACGCCTTCAATAGCTCCGCGTGCGGCACCGAGACTTGCGTGTACCCCGGCAGCGCAGACGGGAACAAACTCGGCGCGTGCATCCAACAGCAGATCGTCGACAGTCTCGGAACAGCTGATCGTGGGCTGAAAGCCCGCAAGGATCTCTGGGTGCTGAAAAGTACCGACATGACCGCTATCCTCGTTGAACTTGCGTTCATCGACAACGCGGGCGATGCGGCATTACTGAGAGATCAGCAGGACAATTTCGCTCGTGCCATTGCGCGCGGTGTGACGGATTATGCCAATGCGTGAGGAGGCATCCCGAATGTTTGAGAGAGCAAAGCGCATCGTTACAAAGAACAAAACAGTCCTGATGGTGATCCTGTGTCTGTTGATCGTCGGCATCGCCTATACCGTCGGACGGCATACCGCATCGGAGCAGGCGGACGCCGAAAAACCTGCCGTCATGCCGCAGGAACAGACGCAGGACACAGTGGCGCTGCGGGCGCAGCTCGATATCAGCAAGCGCAACGCTGCGGATTTGCAGCGCCGTCTTGCAGATGTGCAGGAGGGACAGCGTGCGCCTACGGTGACGTATCATGTCACCGCTCCAACAGTCGAGCGTGCTGCACAGGTCGTTGAGCGGCAGATCAGGGAGGATAGCCCAACACTGCCACGGGCGGCGAGGGAGAAATCCGATCGTACGGTCGTTACACCGATCACAAAGGATAAGGACGGCAAAGACCTCCCCGCGGAGGAGCAGAAAGTCGACGTATACAAGATCAACCTCCGAAAAGACCATCGCATCAAAGCGGGTGCATCCGTCATCGACGGCAAGGCACTCATGACCGTCGGTTACGAGCAGGGACGCTTTGAGGCGTTGGCGCATTTCGAGGGCGGCAAGTACAAGGGCGCGACGGTCATGTATAACGTCGCAGAGTGGTAATAGACAGCCTCGGGGGAGACCTCGGGGCTTATTTTTGTGGGATAAAATATATACACATAAAAATAAAAATATATGTATATAAAATATTGACAAATATGTATATATGAGCTATACTGTAATCAAGATAAAGGTCAGGGGCACAAAGCCCAGAAAGAGGAGGAAATCAAAATGAAATTTGAGCATGACTGTGAGCATGAGAACGGAAAACGTTTCGTTCTCATGCAGGAAGCGTACCTAGATGGTCCCGCAGACTCTCGCGGGTATTACGTCGCCGACGCGTTCTGCCCCGATGACGAGGCAGATGAGGACGGGTTTATCCCCGTATATGAAGTATTCTGGGATATCCTCGACGACTACGACCCTGAGTGCGGTGACGAGGACGGCGCCTGCGATTGGGGGACAGTCGCAGACTACCGAGTGTGTAACTCCATGCACGAAGAATGCAAGGAGGACTACAAGGATTACAGTGGTGGTGCCCCACCGTTTCCGTTTGAAGTGTCGTAAAGAAGAGGGAGGGGCACAAGCCCCTCCCGTTACCTAAAGGAGGGTATCAAACATGGTTGACTGGAATAAAGTTCCGAGCGAGGCTGTTGATGTGGTTTTCGCGCAGGAGAATCGCCGTCTCCTTGCTGAGCTGGAACGGGAAGAGCCGCAGAACTGCCGTGATACCATCGCGTGGGCGGACAGTTTCGCAGGGAAGTATGAATCACCCGAGCAGGAGCGATATGTAACGCTGATGCGCAAGAGCGCAGAACTCCGACTCAAAGAAAGAGGATTGCACGCATAGGAATAGGAGGAGAATCAAATGGCAAAGGCAAAAACAAAACAGATTTACATGAACGAATCCCTAACGGGGCTCGAAGCGGACGTGAAGGAACGAGGCGGGAGCTTCTCCGCTCGTCTCGATGAAATTGTTGAGCGGTATCAGATATTGCTTACGTTAGAGGAGGTGCCCGACTTTTCCGACGAGGAGGTATATATCCTCAGCGAGTGCGTTTGCGGAAGTTACATAAATTGCCGCAAGGTGCGCGGATTACACCTTGACGTCCTCGATGCGGCGACGGGGACAGCAGAGGAGAGGACTACACTGAGCGCGAAAATCGCAGAGATGGGCGCAGGCGCAAGACTTGCACTCATCGAGCGGCTCGGTCAATAAAATGAAAAAAGGAGTGTCGACAAAAGCGCCCCGCACTTGTCGCGAGTGCGGGGTTGTTTTTGATGGCGGACCCCGCGCGTGGTACTGCCCTGAGTGCAGAGAAAAGCGTCGCAAAATACAAAAAGCCCGGTATGTTGAGCGACGCAAACGGGGCCTGGCTCTCTCGTTGGGAGAGAGCGTAGGCCGCTGTGAGGTGTGTGGCCGTGAATTTGTCTACGTAGCTGCGCGGCAAAGGTACTGCTCTGAATGCGCAAAAGAGGCGTGGAAGGCCTCTGATCGCAGGCAGGGGCGCGAGTACTATCACTCCAACAATACGGAGGAGAATCGAGCCAAAAGGGCGGGGCGGAGGAAAGAACGGCATGTTAGAAAGTCGCCAACGGTTTGCCCCGTGTGCGGGAAGCCTGTTGGTAAGCCGCCAACGAGGCAGTGTTACTGTTCGGTGGAATGCCACCGAATTATGAATGCCTACAATACGGCAAAATTCTATTTCAAAAAGGGGCTTCGCCGTCCGCTCCCACAGTGGGATGAATGGGTGGCACAGAAGCAGATGGAACGTACTTGCGAGGTGTGCGGAAAGGAGCTGCCAAGCACACGGAAAAAATACTGCTCAGAGGAGTGTATGCGTATAGGGATGTCGTATACAACGGCATTATCTCATTATCTGGCGGGGCGCAGAAGCGAGCCGCCGACGTGGGAGGCGTGGATAGAACGGCATAAGAAATAGAGGGACGGTACACGCCGCCCCTCTATTTTTGTTGTCTACACTTGTCTACAGTTTGTCTACAAAATACCATGATTCGCCCTCTATATTGCTATTTTGTCTTTGTGTAAAAATATCTGTGTTATTCTTGCGATACCTTGTCATTGTTGGCTTGCGGGTTCGTTACAGTGTTTGATAAATCACTCCTTTGGATGTACGAAATGCTATAACAGAAAATACAGAAAAAATACAATCCATTGAGTGAGTACACGTGAATACAATTGCAGATGCAGATGGTAAAAGTGATTGACGGATGCATTTTCCTGTAGTAGTCTAGGAAAACACGGGAAGGGGGGGCATTTCGTTGTCATTTTATACCTACAGCTATATTGAGCAGGTTGGACAGGCGAGCCACACGGCGTGGTACGTCATTTCGTTCCTCGCGCTCGCCGCACTGTTTGTTGTGAGCATCAAGTATCTGCGCAGCAGCTTTTCCTCGCGCTACCGCGATCTCGTCGTCCTGCTGTTTCTGGCGGTGATCTTTCTCGGGGGCATGCAGTACGGCGACTACAACCGCATGAAGAGCGACCGCGAGCAGACCTCACGCATGGCACAGTTCGTGCAGAGCCTCGGGAAGGATCTCGATGTCCCTGTCAGTGATATCAAGGTGAACTCGACCAATCTGAAGCAGGGCATGCTCGTCGATGTAGAGGGCACGTTCTACGTGATTCATTTCAATGCGGACTACACGTCGTTTCAGTATGAACGCACGCACCTCCTGCGGCGGGATATACAGATCGTAGATAAGGAGGACTGAGATGATCGTCTACTTACTGGTACTCGCAAAACTCGCTCTCGGTCTGCTCTGTCTCATCGTGCAGATCAACCTCCTCGGCAAGGGCAACCTCGCCCCCACGTCCGCGACCGATCAGGTGCAGAACTACGTGCTCGGCGGCATCATCGGCGGTGTTATCTACACCAGTGCCATCTCTATGATTGACTTCCTCCTCGTGCTCGTCGCGTGGACGCTCCTCGTGCTCCTGCTGAAATTTATCAAGGCGAACAACCGCCGCGTCAAGGAGATCGTTGACGGCACGCCTGCGATCCTCATCGAGCGCGGCAAAATCCTCATGGACGAGTGCATGCGGCAGGGGCTCCTCGCGCATGATCTCACGCTGAAACTGCGTCTGGCGGGCGTCTACTACATCAAGGATGTCAAGCGTGCCGTGCTCGAGCCGAATGGACAGCTCACCATCATCCAGTATGGTGAGGAAAATGCGCGCTATCCGCTCATCCTCGACGGGCAGGTCGATGAGGACATTCTCGAGCTCATCGAAAAGGATCACGTTTGGCTGAACGCCGCTCTGCGCGAAGCGGGGTATGAGCTGAAGGATGTCTATGTCGGCGAGTACAAGGACGGTGCGCTGATTATTCATCCGTATGAGAAGAAGTGAGCGAAGGACAAAAAACTCTCCAAACCTAAAAATGGTCTGGAGAGTTTTTTGTCCCGTCAATTTTGGTTTGGCTTACATTTTGTCAAACTCCGCGAAATCTTCATGCAGACCCTCGATGATCTGTCCTGTGGGAGTTCCTTCTGTGTCCGTCCGGATGAGTGACCAACTGATGCCGTCGCGGTCACGGTCCAAATTTCCATCATCGATGAGACTGATCAATGTTCCAACGATGCCCTTTGCATAGGCGGTCAGCAGACGCTTTATGTGATCTTCGCCGACAGCTTCCACGGCGGTTTGATAGAGCGACTCGATGTCCTCAGTGAAGTCCTCTGCGCAGCTAAGCCCTTCCTCGACATCTGTGATGCTGCGATGCAGTTCTTTGAGAATGAGGTAGCGTGCGAACTGTGGGATGCCTTCGGTTACCTCGCTGAATGCCCATGAAAATGGCGCAGGGCATCCGGCGTTATTCATTTTTTCAACGAGGCATTTTAGTTCCTGTTTCTTTTTGGCATCCAGTTTCGCCAATTCTCTTCGATAGTATGCTTGAGAACCGTCTGCCTCTGCTGCAATGTATTTGTCAAAATCGTTATCGCACACTTGAATGTACCTCCATATTTAGGGAAGCACTGATAAATTCAGCACCGCCATCTTGGCGCATCTTTTTTGCCCGCTTTTCGTCGGCAAATCCTCTACAGAGCACCACTCTGCGTCCGATTTGCCTCCTCAACCGGACGAAAAAATCTACGCCAATCTGAGGGTCTATTTTATCAGTGGTTCCCTAAGTGCAACACTTTCTGTTTTGAATCCAAGTCAGCAGATTGTCCTGTGAGCTGTGAGCTTTTTCCAGCGGCAACGTCTAAAATGATGGTATAGAGCTCTTCCTGTGTGTATTGCAGGCGGATGCCGTTCAATGCAAGGAAGACGAGCATGGTATGTGCGCCGATGCGCTTGTTGCCGTCGATCATTGCATGGTTTTTGATGAGACCATAGCCGAGGCGTGCGGCTTTTTGCTCAAGCGTCGGATAGAGGTCTACGCCGCCAAAGGACACGAACGGAGCTGCTAAGGCGGCTTCGAGGAGTGATTCGTCACGGATGCCGCTGCTGCTGCCGGTGGTTGCAATCAGTTCTTCGTGCATCCGAAGCACCTGCCTCTTTGTCGGGCGGATCATTTTGCCAGTACCTCATAAGCTACTCTGTTCTGCTTCATCAGTTCTCGTGAGACAGCAAACACTTCTGCATCCGACAAAGTCCCGTTATGCCCGAGCTGTTGAACGTCGATGACGAGATAGCGCGGTGCATTGTCCTTTAGAATAATTGCCGAACCATTTTCATCGACAAGCTGCATGACCTTGGAAAAATCTTGATTTGCTTCGGTCATGGAAATCATGGTGTCTGTGTGGATGTTCATATAATTTCCTCCTCTATGATACGGTGTGTCTACTCCTTCACCCGATATGCGACGGCATACATGACGGGCAGGACGAGCAGCGTCAGTACCGTTGCCACAATCAGTCCGCCCGCGATGGCGACCGCCATCGGCCCCCAAAAGACGCTGCGCATGAGGGGAAGCATGCCGAGGATGGCGGCGGCGGCGGTGAGCATGATGGGGCGAAAGCGCAGGACAGCAGAGTCGATGATGGCGTCCATGGGCTTTTCACCCGCCTCTTCGTGTTTTTTGATCTGGTCGATGAGGATGACGGAGTTGCGGATAATCATGCCAAAGAGGGCGAGGATGCCGAGATAGGCGACGAAGCCGAGCGCGGAATCGGTGACGAGCATCGCGAGTGCGACGCCGATGAGTCCCAAGGGCGCGGTGAGGAGAGTGAGCATCATCTTGCCCATTGTGCCGACTTGGAACATGAGGAGGGTCATGATGATAAAGATCATGACGGGGATGGGCTTCATGAGGTAGCTCATGGAGTCTGAGGCGTCTGCGAGTGCGCCCGCCGTTTCGATGGTCGTGCCGGCGGGGAGGCTGCGGCGGAGCTCCTCGGTCGCCCGATACGCGCGCAGTGCAGCGTCGTTGCCCTCGCCCTGCGTGATCTCCGCCTGTACCATGATGCTCGGACGCAAATTGTGCCGCTTGATGAGCCCGTCCTCCGCCGCATAGGAGAGGTGGGCGATCTGTGCGAGCGGGACATAGCCGCCGCTCGTCGCGATCGGCAGCTCACCGAGGCGTTCGAGGTTCGTGCGGTCCGCATCCGCAAGGCGCAGGACGATGCCAATGGTGCGGTCGCCCGTGTAAAACTGTGCTGCCTCTGCGCCCGTGAGCTCGGTATAGAGCATCTGCTTCACGTCGCGCGCGCTGATGCCATAGAGTTTGAGCTTTTCCCTGTCGAAGTCGATGTGAATGGTCTTGGATTTCTCTGTCCAATCGAGATGCACGTTCGTCGTGGCAGGATCGTCGGCGACGATGGCGGCGACCTGCTCGGCGACGCGGCGCACCTCGTCGGTGGTCGGCGCGGAGACGCGCAGCATGACGGGGAAGTCGGCGGGCGGGCCTGTCTGGATGTAGTGCGTCGCGACACGCACGCCCGTGAGTTCGTTTTGACGTGCGTCTGCAATCAGTTCCGCAAGCTGTTCGCGCTCCTCGGTGCCCTTCGCCGTGATGACGAACTGGGCACGGTTGTTTGCGTCCGCCTTCGGGTCGACGGTGAGGACGAAGCGCGGCGTGGCACGCCCAACATAGTAGGCGTAGTTTTCAATCGCATCCGCGTGCGTATCGAGGAGCGCGGCGAACTTTGCCGCCTCGCGCTCGGTCGCGGCGATGCTTGCGCCCTGCGGGAGCGTCAGATCGACGAGCAGCTCGGGGCGCAGCGAGGGCGGGAAGAAGGTCTGCTTGATGTGCGGGAATGCGGCGATGCTCGCGGCGAAGAGGAATACCGTGCCGACAAGGACGGCGGCGCGGTGGCTGAGAAAGAGCGTGAGTACGCGGCGAAAGAGCCGATAGAAGGGGCTGTTGTACGGATCATGTGCGCCCTCGTCCGCTTTTTTCACGCGAATGAGATAGTAGCCGAAGAGCGGCGCGACCATGACCGATACAATCCAACTGAGGATAAGCGCAATGCCGATGACGGGGAAGAGTGCGGCGCAGAACTCGCTCGCCATGCCCTTGGAAAACGCGACGGGGATGAAGCCCGCGCAGGTGATGAGTGTGCCCGTGAGCATGGGCTTCGCGGTCTGGGTGAAGGCGTAGCACGCGGCATCGAAGCGTCCCATGCCGCGCTCGAGCTGGACGCTCATCATCTCGACGGCGATAATGGCATCGTCCACGAGCAGCCCCAGAGCAATGATGAGCGAGCCGAGGGAAACCTTGTGGAGGTCGATGCCGAGCATATACATGAAGACGAATGTGCCCGCGAGGACGAGCGGGATGCAGCCCGCGACAACAAGCCCGGTACGCAGTCCGAGCGAGAGGAAGCTGACGGCGAGCACGATGATGATGGCGAGTGCCAGCGTCTCGACAAAATCGTGGATGGAGTGTTGCACGACGGCAGGCTGGTTCGATACCTCGTGCAGCTCTGCGCCGAGCGGGAGGTCGGACCGGATCTCTGCCGCGAGGTCTTTGAGATCGCTGCCAAGCTTTAGGATGTTGCCGCCGTCCTCCATGGAGACGGCGATGCCGACGGCGGGCGCACCGCCATAGAACATCTTCGGCTCGGGCGGGTCGATACTGCGCCGCTCGACGCTTGCAATGTCGCCGAGGCGAAAGACGTTTCCGTTTGCCGCGATCGGGAGTGCGCGGATGTCCTCGATGTTTTCGAATACGCCCGAGGCTCGCAGCTGTACGGTGTCCGTCTCCGTCTCGATGGAGCCGCCCGATGTCATGGTGTCCTGTCCGCGCAGTGCGTCCATAATTGCGGTCGGCGGGATGCCAAGCTGTGCGAGCCGTTCGAGGGCGATCTCAACGTAGATGCGCTCGGGCTGCTCGCCGAGGAGGATGACCTTCTGCACGCTCGGGACGGTGAGGATGCGGCGGCGCGCGTTCTCCGCCATCTGCCGCAACTCCTCATAGGAGTAGTCCGCGCCCGTGACGGCGTAGATCGAGCCGTACACATCGTCGAAGCGGTCATTGTAGTAGGGACCGTAGACGCCGTCCGGCAGATCCTTCTTTACGTCCTCGCCGAAGTTTCGCACGTCGCGCCACGTCGGGCGAATCTCTCCCGCATCCACATCGTCGCGCAGCTGGACATAGATCGTGGTTTGTCCCGCGTGTGTCTCACTGTGGATCTGTTTCAGCCCCGGCGTGTCCTGAAAGCGTCGCTCAAGTTTGTCCGTGACCTGCTCCTGCATCTTCTCCGCACTTGCGCCCGGCCAGACGGCGGAGATGACCATCTGACGGATGGTGAACGCGGGATCCTCCATGCGCCCGAGGCTGTTGTAGGCAAAGATGCCGCCGACGGTGAAGACGATGATGAAGTACCAGACGAGCGTGCGATGACGCAGGGAGAGTTCCGTGAGGTTTCTCATTTCGTCCGCACCTTCTCTCCGTCATGGAGTTGATGGACGCCCGCCGTCACGATGCGCGCGCCCTGCGGCAGCCCTGTGACGAGGGCATCATTGGTGCGGAACGCCGTGACGGTGACGGGGACGAGATGCACCGCGCCGTCCTCGACCACGTAGACCTGCGCCGTATCGCCCGTCTGGTACAGCGCGGACAGGGGGATCACTGCGCCACTCTCCGCACTCTCACCGAGGCGGACGCGTGCCGTCATCCCGAGCGGGAGATCGGCGGGTGCGTCTGTGAGTGCGATACGCGCGCTGTAGGTGCGGCTCGCGGCGTCGGGGGCGGGCGCGATCTCGCGGACATAGCCCGTGAGTGCGGCGCCCGTTGCCCAGAGAGCGACGGAGGCAGGCATTCCGACGGAGATCTCCGCGAGGCGGCTCTCGGGCACGGCGATCGCGATCTCACGCTCGCCCTCCTGCGTGAGGGTCATGACGGTCTGCCCTGCCGCGACGACCTGTCCCTCCTCTGCCGTGATGTTCGAGATGACGCCGTCCGCGCCCGCGACAAGGTTCGTATAGCCGAGTGCGTTGCGGCTGGCGCTGTCCTGCGCGACGGCTTGGCGATAGGCTGCCTCGGCGGCGCGCTCATTCGTGCGGTACTGGTCGAGCATCGCCTCGGAGATCGCCTGCGCGGCGTAAAGCTGCTCGTAGCGTGCGCGCTCCGTACGCGCGAGCTCGTAGCGCGAGAGCGCGGCGGAGACGGCGGCGTTCGTTGCGTTCGCCTGCTGCTGCACATCGCGTGCATCGATCACCATGAGCACGTCGCCCGCGCGGACGTGTGCGCCGACGTTTACGTTGCGCGCGAGAATCTGCCCGCCGACCTGAAAGGCGAGGCGCGTCTCATAGCGACACTGCACCGTACCCGTGTAGCCCGCTTCCGACGCGGCGGCATCACCGACCGTCATCGTCCGCACAAGCGGCGGCGGCGTTTCTTTCGCTGCGTCACTGCCGCAGCCCGTGAGTACTGCGAGTGTTGCAGCGAGGATGAGTGTGAGGTGGGAACGCGCGTGCATGGTGATCTCTCCTTTGTTTTCAGTAACTTCTTAAAGTTTACCACCGAATCGGGACCGTGTCCATAAGGAGGGGATTTGAACACGCGCTCGTTTTATGATAGAATACATCTTGATATTGATGAGAAAGGATGTCACGATGGACGAGGAACTGCGGCGGTATGAGAAAATCCGAGGCGCGTATCACTCCGTGGGCCGGCTTGCGAATCTGTACGATGGGATGATGACGTACTCGACGTGGTCGGGCAAATTCGTCTCGCGGCTCGTGTGGGGGCTGGACAGAAATGGTGTGAGCCGCTATGTCGGGCTTGCCCTGCGTACGGCGCACGAGGGGTTCGAGGGAAAACTGCTCGAGGTGCCGGTGGGGACGGGCTGTCTCTCGCTGCCCGTCTATGCGGAGCTGCCGAATGCAGATATCACCTGTCTCGACTACTCGCCCGCGATGCTTGCGGCGGCGCGTGCACGTGCGGATGCGATCGGCGTGCACAACGTTGCGTTTGTGGAGGGGGATATCGGACAGCTGACGTTCGAGGACAATTTTTTCGATGCGGCGGTCTCGATCAACGGCTTTCACGCCTTCCCCGACAAGGAGGCGGCGTGGAGCGAGCTGCACCGCGTCCTGCGTCCCGGCGGGCGGCTGACGGGATCGGTCTTCGTCCTCGGCGGCAATCCGCGCACGGAGTTCGTCGTGAAGCATTTCTATACACGCATGGGGTTCTTCACACCGCCGTATGATACGAAGGAGGGGCTCATCGAACGGCTGAAAAAGCTCTATCGTGAGGTAGAGGTCGAGTGTGTGGAGTCGCTTGCGTGTTTCTCGTGTATCAAGTAGGGGGAGATGGGGCGGCTGCGTACGCTTTCCAAATCGATTGTTTTTTATAGGAGGATATTTATGAAGTTCCGAATGCTTTCCCGTATTCTTGGCGCTGCACTTATCACGGGCGGCGCGGTTCTTGCTGCGCCTGCGGTGTATGCAGCGGCGGCAGCGGAGGCTCCTGCTGCCGCTACAGCTTCTGCAGCAGAGCAGCCCGCACAGGTACAGACGCCGTTTGATACGGCGGTTGTCGAGCAGCATATGATGGCGACCATCGATCGCTTTGAGAAGGATGATGTGACGGGGCTCCAGCTTGAGGCGACGCGGGAACTTCGTCCGCATCTGACGGCAGAGCAGATCACGGGTGCCAAGGCACAGTTCGCACCGAAGTGGGGCGCGCGTGCGGGCGTCGGCAAGCCGCTCATGACGGCGGGCAAGGAGGGGGACAAGTGGTATGTCATCTGTGAGCTCGCCGTGGGTTACAAGGCGACCGCTGTCATCTACCGCCTCAGCTACGATGAGAATATGAAGCTCGCGGGCTTCTTCGTTCGCTGAGAACACATGGAAAAGGGCGTGCACGGCATTTGTCGTGTACGCCCTTTGTCTACTATGGCATCTTCGCCCGAATGAGCGCAATGCGATCCGTCCATTTGAACACCGGCGTATGCAGGATGCGAAAGAGGGTGAAGTGAAGCGCATCCCGCTCGGTAAAATCAAAGGTATAGGTCATGCTGCCCTCGCATAAGAAACGATAAAAGCCGTGCCCATTGCAAGCGCGGCTTTTTCATCCTTTATGCTTATTGCGTTATACTGTGCTGCCGTTGGCATTGGTACCGGTGGACGCATGTGCCGCCTCACTTTGGAACGGGGCTGCGCTGTCATAGGTGGTCTGCACGCCGTAGACGGTCGTTTCGCTTTGCGTCTGGATGTAGACCTCCGTACCTGCGGGGAGGTCGACGTTCTTGCCGTGCACGAATGCGCCCGCGACAACGCCAAGCGGTCCGAGCACCGCGATGCCGGCGAGCGAGGCGCCCGCCGCCATGGCGAGATGCTGCATTTCCTTCTTTGCCTCCTCGCCCATGAAGGTGGTGACATAGGTGCCGTCCAGCGCCTTTGTGTTCTTGAAGTCGATCTCGACCTGCGCATTGCGCCCGAAGTTCTTTGCCTGCTTTACCTTTGTGACCGTGCCCTCTCCGCGCGAGCCCTTCGTGAAGACCAGGACATCACCGACGAAGACGTCGTCTGCGACCTGATACTCAATCGTATCGCCGACCTTGAGATTCTTTGCATTGACAGGCGTTACGAGGGCAATCTTGACAAGTGTGTTGGCGGGGACGGAAACAGGAGTGACTGGGATCTCCTTCGTGCCGAAGGATGCCATCGAGAGCGCGGAAATGCGCTTTTGGAACGTGCCCTCGGAGGTCTTGCCGAGGAGGGCGACCTCCATCTCACTGACGCGCTCCTGCACGGGGCGCAAACTCGTCTCGTGGTTGATGTTCCACTCGATCGCGTTGAGATTCATGAGGACGGACGGCGCTGTGCTGTTTGTATAGATCTCATCGTAGATGGCGTCGATGCGCGCCATCAGACTGCCCGTACGGTGCTTGCCGTCGTAGTCGCGTTCGAGGCGGTTGATGCGGTCGACGAGTGCACCCGTCTGCTCCTGTCCGTAGGTGTCCTGCTCAATGAGCGCAAGCTTCGTCTGAACGGCGTTGGGCGGCTCTGCTGCGAGCGCCGTGCCAAAGGATGTGAGTGCGAGCACGAAGGTCAGAACGAGTGCGCAGATTTTCTGTCGCATGAATGATCCTCCTCTACTTTGTCGGCTGCTTTTCTTTCAGCAGCTCCTCAATAAAGTCTGCAATGCTTCTGAGCGGGGAAGCCGGCGTATATTTCTGGGGGGCATCCATACCCTTCGAGGTGCGCAGGACTTCCTTTGTATCGTAGACCTCCACCTGCGCGGAAACGAACTGATAGGTTCCCGCCTGTGGGTTGAGGCGCGTACGGTATAGGTAGCGGCGGTTTTCCGCTGCCTTGACGACGGCGACAACGGCGTCGCGCTCCGTATCCGAGATGCGCACGACGCTGGCTGCGTCGACATAGTAGCCCGTGTCATCCTCGGCATCGACGAAGCGCATGTCCTCGGCTGCATGGCCCACATTGAAGCTCGCAAGAAAAACGAGAGCAGCAAGCACAAATCCACCTGCTGTGAAACGCTGCATTGGGGGGTCGCCTCCTTTCCAGTCTTTTGTCCGAGTCGCGTCTATTATAGATGAAAAAATTTTTTGCGTCAAATTTAGATTCGATGAGGGGGCTTATTTATGAAAACGCCTCGATACGTTTGCGTTCCTCTGTTTGCAGATCGGCGGCAAAGGCGGCGAATCCGTTCAAGTCCCCTGTGTTGAGGTAG
>ERZ773083.1699-NODE-1699-length-14590-cov-2.917509_pt1 | contig 14590 bp, 13 predicted proteins | sample MGYA00511465_ERZ773083 | MGnify/ENA primary metagenome ERZ773083 (study PRJEB29015, sample SAMEA2738001) | human oral metagenome | biome: human oral; feature: human-associated habitat; material: dental | place: China | collected 2060 ... | reverse complement strand
TTTTTCCTGTTTATAAAACCACAGGAGAATAAAACACTTGTGCATACTATTAATACTGTTACTATAAATATCTTTCTCATTTTTCTATTCTCCAATATCCTGATGCCCTGCCATATACGGTAATAATGGCACACAAGATAGCTGCTATTATTCCTAAAACATCAAGTAAAAATCTTTTATTCATAAATTCTTTTCAATTTATATTTTATAAAAATAGGCTGCATGACAATAAATGTCTTGCAGCCCAAACTTTTAACGACTGATTTTTTTGTTACTCGGCTGCGTATCCGCCTTCAACTATCAGACCTGCCATCTAAGTTTTTCAGGATTAATCTCTTCAATCAACAAAGTACGATTTGTTTGCTTTATAATACTCTCTGCCATCCTGCACCTCTTTAAATCTGTATTTTTTCTTTATAAAATACAAACTCTAAGATTTCATTACATAACATAAATATATCGGGTAATAAGGAACATAAAGATACAAAGCCAATAATTATTTTTGGCAGTACAGAACATAGACTAAATAGAAAAATAACAACAGATAAATCATGTTGTTTCTCTCTATCAGAACTAATTTCAGTTACCAACAGTATCCTTTCTTACTAAGAAACATTCCTTAATAACAATAAAACAACAATTACACCTATTTTATTTACAAATTTTTATATTACCTTTGAGATATAGCAAGCGACTTTCTTTGTCTCCTTTTGGAAAAGCATAAGTTTTGAACTACTATGAGTTCACCTTGCTCAAAGCCAAAATATTTATGCCATTCACTATGGTTATTATATTAACATATTCACAAAATAATTTCAAGATATTTTACTTGAATTTTCGTTTTTTTATTTGCAACTAAATTTAAGAATATTTTTTTGCAAATACTTCTCAAAAAATACCGTAAATATTTCTCAAAAAACATCGTAAATATAAGGAGTCTTTATTCTTTTTGTGTATAATTTAATCAGACCAGAAAACATACCAAACAAAAACCATGATGTTGCCTTTTGTGTAATTGACAGGGAATTGTTTTGTATTTTAAATTACGGTTTTAAGGCTCTTAATTAAAACTATATGCTTTAATTTATATTACTTTTAATTTCCTCAGATATTATAATCTCCTTTTTTGAAGCCGAGGAAAGTGCTGCACCCAATGCCCCTGCATATCTGCCCAGTTTATGAGTCTGTATATCTTTTCCAAGTTTTTGTGATAAAAGCTCTACAAAATAATCTGTACTGCATAACCCTCCCGTTAAAAATACTCTATTCATAAAACCGTGCCTTTTACATAAATTGGCTACCCTGTCTGCAACAGAATCTATAACTCCGGCAGCGATATCCTCACGCTTTTCGCCTGCACCTATATGGCTTATAACCTCAGATTCGGCAAAAACTGTACACATCGAACTTATTGAAAGTGCATTGCCTTCCTTTGCCATATCATAAAGCTCATCAAATGTCGCACCTAATCGATTTGCCATTATTTCTATAAATTTACCTGTTCCGGCGGCACATTTATCATTCATAAGAAAATCCCTTACATTACCGCCCTCAAGGCTTATTATTTTCGTATCCTGCCCACCTACATCAATTACTGTGCAGTCGGCACCAAAAAGCGCAAATGCCCCCCTGCCATGACATGTAATCTCAGTAATTATTTTATCCGCATATTCAACACAGATCCTTCCGTAGCCGGTGGCAACACACCTCATAGAGTCCGTATATCCCTTTTCTTCAAGGATTTTATAAATTGCTTTGGCAGTTTCCTTACTGTTCCAGCCTGTAGGCAGATTAAAACATTCCAAAAGCTTCTCATCATCAATTACTGCCACCTTTGAAGCAGTAGAACCTATGTCAACTCCTGCAAAATAATTATAATCCATAAAAGTATCCTTTTAAACCAATACCTGTTATTTATCAATCGTCTCAAGGAATGCCTCGAGCCTTGTATTTATCTGTCCCACATCAGACTTTGAATAATCAGTTTCTATCATTATATAAGATTTCCCTTTCTCAAGCACTGTTTTTTTAACATAATGTGATTCAATAGCAAATGTATGACATGCCTGAAGTATTATCTCAAGCACACCGTCAATATGATACTCGTCAATCATATCACCTATATATTCCAGTCTTGCAGTATTTGGGCTCATGATAGAACAGTTTATATTAAGGTATTTTTTTGCAAGAGCTTTATAAATAGGAAGCTGCGGATCAACCTTTTCAATTTTTTCTCTGGTTGCATTGCAGGCATCAAATGCCACCACATCAGCTCCAAGTTCCTCAAGTGCCTTTATAGTCTTATCCCTCACACCTCCGTTCGGGCAGCCTGTAATTAAAATCCTCGGTCTTTTCGAAGTTCTTCCCTTATAGTTTTCTTCCCAGTCCTTTAACACCTCTTCGGTTCTTTTTTCTATTTGTGATATACGTTCATGTATATCCGGAATAAAACTGAGTGCATCAAGTTTTGTACCAAGCTCATATCCTGTTACAGGAGACGGATCAAGTTTCCCAAGTTCCAAAAATTTAAGCACAACATCTCTTTCTATATTTTTTAATCTTATACATTCCTTTATATCATCTTCAGTTATTGTTATACCATAAAAATCCTCAAGCTTTTCTTTAAATTTTACCATCTCATGTTCCCATACCGTAAGTGCCATATCATCCCTATGATTAGGAAGTTTCATTACATACGTTTCCTTAAGTTCATTCATAATCTCAAACATCTTCCTTTTTCCATCACAGGTGGTTTCACCGACTATAAGATCGGAAAAGTAAAAATACGGGCATGTATCTGTAAGTGCAAAACCATAACTTGCCTTTATAAGCGGGCAAAGATTTCTAGGAAGATCCGCCTCTGCAGCATTTATAGGTTCTTCACTTGTAGCACATAAGGAAACCGGTGCAGCCTTTGCCGCCATAATAATTTCTAAAGGTACAAATGAGCAGTATATACCTACAACCCTTCCGCCGTCTTCCTTTAACTTCTTCATTTTCATAAATCCTGCCTGGCGTGCTTCATTAAATGTTTCAAAATTCTCAGGTAATTTAAGCATATGTTATTTCCTCCAAAAAATATCAATTTAAAATAAAAATTTTAATATTTCAGTGTCATAGTATATTATACAATATATAACTTCAAAATTAAACTAAATATTACATAGAAAGTAGTTTTTGCCAATTTCTTTATTTCTGTTAATTATACTCTAAGTTAGATAAATATGGATTAGCTTTAAAAATAAAACTCATGAAAAACATATAAGAAACCATATAATTTAATTGACATTTTCTTAAAATATACATTTAAACATCTATATATTAAAAAATCTAATTAATTACAATAAAAAAATCCCTACCGTCTTAATACGGTAAAGATTTTATATAAAAGTCTATCCAAGTCCCACGACTATCCCTCCGTCGCATGCATATACAGTAGTTACTCCGGCAGCTTCACTTGTAATAATATCTTTAAACTTTCCGGTATTTCTAAAAAGTTCAGCTACATATTCTATCCTTTCAGGATTGTTTACATGAGTTATAACTACCGTCTTTTCACCCTCAAACAGCTTTGCATCTTTTTGAGCTATTTCTACCAGTTTTGCAAGTGCTTTATTTATACCTCTTGCCTGATCCAGCTTAACTATACGCCCATTCTCAGCCCCCATAACCGGCTTTATATTAAGTTTTGTGGCAAAAAACGCCGACAGCCCTGAAAGCCTGCCATTTTTTCTAAGAGTTTCAAGGTCTTCAAGTACAAAATAGGTTTTCGCCCTGTCTCTAAATTTAGTTATTTCTTCACAAATCTTATTAAAATCGAAGCCCTGATTTATAAGCCTTTCAAGTTCTATAAATATCCTGAGCTGAGTTGCGGAAGCTCCATGTGAACTTAATACAAATATATTTTTGGCACTGTCTCCATGTTCTTCTTCAAAAAGCTGCTTACCTATTGCCGCACTCTGATAGGTTCCGCTTAAATGTTCTGAAAGCGTTACAACAAATATATTATCCTCCTCACATTCATAAGCATTCTTAAAATCCTGTGGTGAAGGACAGGCTGTTTTTGATGAAGCATTTGACCTTTTTACTCTGTTTAAAAAATCTTTCTGGTTAAATGAAGCATCATCTAATATCTGGTAATTCTCTATCTGAAGCGAAAGAGGAACTATAGTATAATGAGGATCTGCCTTCCTGCCTGCATCAAGGTCCGAACAGCTATCACCTATAAGTCTATATTTCATATAAATTAAAGCCTTTCTTTTATACAGAAAAATCGTCCTGTTTAAAATGCTCTAACCTGAAAGTCAGAGCTTACTATCTTAACTTAGCTTTTTACTGCATGTAGTTTTGAAAACTATGTAACATTATAGGCGTTGATTAAAATAAAGTCAATAAGTAAAATTATCCGCTCTTTAAGTAGCAATTTACTTATTTCATTTACTAAAAACAACCTTATCAGCAGATCTTCTATCAGCAAATTTTCTAATCAAATAAGGCTGTTAAAGCATAGTTAATAAACTTACAATGTGAAAATAGAAAAATAGACAATCTAAGGAGCCGCAAAATCATCTGTTATAACTTTACGGCTCCTCTATATATAACTGTTAATTATACTTTCTATACTTTTTCAGTTTTTAAAGCTTTCAATAGAGCCGCAGCTGAAAACAGCATTATAAATATAAATGGAAAAGCTGCCGCTATTGATATTATTTGCAGTGGCTTAAGTCCTCCCGCTATAAGAAGTCCTATTGCCATAACTGACTGAACCGCACCCCACAGTATTTTTTTATTATTTGGAGGATTCAAGTCTCCATCAGAAGTAAGCATTGCAAGCACAAAAGTACCTGAATTTGCAGAGGTTACAAAAAATGTACAGACTAAAATCATTGTAATTATTGAAAGTATTATACCTAAGTTATAATATGAAAACACTGTAAATATCCCTGTTTCAGGGGCAGACTTAATACTTTCTATAACCTCTTTCGGAATTTTTACCACTTCAGAAAGATGGAGTCCCATACTTCCAAATATTGCAAACCATAAAAGAGAGCCAAGCGAAGGTGCAAGCACTACCCCTATTATAAACTCTCTTATAGTTCTACCCTTTGATATTCTCGCTATAAATATACCTACAAATGGAGCCCAAGCTATCCACCATGCCCAGTAAAATACTCTCCAGCCTTGAATCCATGAATTATCTCCATAAGTTGATATATTTAAGCTGTCATTAATAAATCCGCTTATATAAGCTCCTATACCGGAGATAAAATTATTTAAAATCTCCAATTTAGGACCTACAAGCACTGCAAGTATCATAAGACCGAATGCTATATAAAGATTTGCATCTGAAATCAGCTTAATACCTTTTTCAATTCCTGCAACTGCCGACCATATATAAATTATTGATATTATAATTACTATAATTATCTGAACCTGAAGACTTGAAGGTATTTTAAACATGTAGTTTAAACCGCTGTTTATCTGCATAGTCCCAAGCCCGAGTGAAGTGGTTACTCCTGCCACAGTAGCAAATACTGCAAGTATATCTATCAATTTCCCAACCGGTCCTTTTACACCCTTCTCACCAATTAAAGGTTCAAATATAGTGCTTATAAGTCCGGGTCGGTTTTTCCTAAACTGAAAATACGCTAAAGCCAGACCTATTATTGCATAATTTGCCCAAGGGTGAATACCCCAGTGCATAAACGAAGCTTTTATCGCAAAAGCTGCAGATTCAGGACTCATTTCCTTTATACCTGCTATAGGACTTACATAATGGGATATAGGTTCTGAAATACCCCAAAATACAAGCCCTACTCCCATGCCTGCACCAAAAAGCATAGCAAACCATGAAGCGGTAGAATATTCAGGTTTTGAATCATCAGGACCAAGTTTAATATTTCCGTACCTGCTAAAAGCGATTGCAAATACAAATACTACAAATGCAAGCATAGCAAGCAGATACAGCCAAGCAAATTTGACAGTCAGAAAGTTAAACACTGCTCCTGAAGCCACAGTAAAACTCGCATTGCCCAGTACAGCCCAAAGAGCAATCCCGCCTACCAATATGAGTGAACCTATAAATACTACATTTTTATTATTTTTTTCCATTATTTCAGCCCCCTTTTTACAAGAATCAGACCGGAAATACAGTCTGTTCTGTTATATCGGCAGTCAGACTTAAAAGTGCAGTCTTAGTTCTTGAATAGCGCAGCTTCCACTGGGTTTCCTTTGGAGTTGCAGGATCTCCAAGCGGATAAGGTATTGATATAGTAGGTACTATACGATTAGAACCTACGGTTTTAGCCACAGGAATAAGATTGCACATCTGTACTATGGGTATTCCCGCTTTTTCAACTTCTTTTACCATCGTTGCACCGCAACGAGTACAGGTACCTCATGTTGATACCATTATAACGCCGTCTACATTATCTTCTTTAAGATAAGGAATCATCTCGTTTGCCATTCTCATGGCTTCCGCCTGAGTAGTTCCCGTACCTACAGTTGTGTAAAAATAAGGATGAAGACTTCCGTAAACTCCTTCTTTATTCAGAGTCTTAAGTACATCAATCGGTACAACCACATTTGGGTCTGCATCCGCTGCTGCCGGATCAAAGCCTGCATGTATGGTCTTATAAACGCCGCTCTTTAAAGAATCTATATTCTCTATATTATAACGTCCCCAGCGTGTTGCCGAAGCTGATTGGATCTTATCCGGATTATCGACGGGAACTATACCGCCTGTATCAAGTATAGCTATCCTTGCTTTTGATAAATCCTTTATAGGAGGTGCTATCGGTACTCTGTCAGGCTCAGGTATAGGAAGTTCAGTTTCAAACGCCTCTCCCCTAATCTTTTTAAGAAGCATCTCTATCATCCTTTCAGAAGCAGGCTTTAAATCTTCTCTCCATACCTGCCTGCGTATACCTCGACCGAAGTAACCTTCGTCCTGTGCAGAACCTATTTCCTCATTATTTAATATCTTATTTGCAAGTTTTATCATAGCTGCCGCATCGGCACGCATTTTTGAAGCTATATTCCCTCCCTTAAGTATGTACATATCTTTTTTAAACATTTCCACACCGGGATTTTCTACATTCATTGAAGTTATTACAGGAATATTGTATTTTGCTTTTACAGCTTTACATATCGTTCCACATGCTACACCGTATCTTCCGGCTTGAAATGCCGGTCCGGCTAAAAATATATCAAACTCTTTTCCTTCTAAAAGTTCTATAATTTCATCTACCGCCTTATCAGCATTACTGCCCATATAATTATCACCACATATTACAGTACCAATTATCTCCGCATTAAGATTTTTTGCAAATTCCAATGCCGGACCTATTTTTTCTTTTTTAAATACCGGAGCAAAGTCAGCCTTATCTTCTCCACCTATCTGACCGAAAAACTGGTTTATATAAACAACTGCTTTTTTCATAGTCGCCTCCTAAAATTCTTTCATAGTTTTTGGGGACCATCCACATACCATGTCGCCACAGAACATTGAATTGTTTTCCATAATGATTGAACCGTCTTTTCTTACTGAAGGACCAAGTATTTCATCATCAGCCCAACCTCCTGATAAGCCGTCTCTTCCTAATGACTCAAGTTCTCCAAGTACAGTTTCCATAGGCGGCAGTTCTATTAACTCAGAAACATTTCCGCATGAAACTATAGCATCACATTTTACATCAAGTGTTACCAATGGCTGAGACTGACCATCTCTGCCTGTACATTCATTTGTAACGCCTACTGTCTTTATGCCTGCATCTTCAAGTGCCACGCAGCACGCTATAAAATCCGCATCAGGATTTCCATAACCTTCTTCCGCTACTATAGCAGCCTCTGCACCTAAAGTCTTAGCAATTTGTGCCACAAAAAGGGCAGCCCTTTCTTTTTGTTCAAGTGCGACATTCAAATTTGACATAATAACACCTAAGAAATTGATAGTTTTACCATGTTCCTTATAAAGCGCTTTTATATTAGGACAATTTTGAAAATCATAGGTTGACCATTTTGAAGAAACCGGCATAAAGCTTCCGGAAACCAGTGCTCCGTCTAAAATTTCATTAGGATGCATAAAAGTAGGAAGCATCCTGTTCATATCCCATCCATAAACAAGGTCATTATAGCCTATCTCTTCCATCTGGGATTGAGGCTGCATTACATACACCACTGAAGGCAGTTTTTCTATTTCAGTATTCCTTTTTATAACTGCTTCAAGTTCAAATACTTCCCTATCCTCAGGAGTAAGGTTCTTAACACATTGTGCTATAAATTCAGCAAGCCTATGACCTGCCCTTCTTAAAGCATCGTTTTTCTTCTGCTGCTCTCTTTGTTCAAAAACTTCGTCCGTATCAGCAACTAATACTATATTATTAAGACTGCCAAAAAGAGTATATTTCTGACCCTCACCGCTCATATCTATAAGACCATCCTGAAATCCTCCCCAATGTCTGCCTACTACAAGTACGCTGCAGTTTTTAAGTGCATAACTTATGCCCTCTCCTGCCTTGTCAAGACTTGAGGTATATCCCGGAAAGCTGCCTTTACCATTTAATCTAACCCTGGGTTCTATCGCTTCTTTTACAGGACATAGCCTTATCTTATCACCTGGTTTTGCAATATATAACTGAGCTTCGGTGATCCTTTCATCCTGTCTTATAAAATCCAGTGCTTCATCTTTATTAATAGTTAATAAGCCTTTGTCATAAGATAAAGCACTCCCAAAGACTATATCTTTAACATAGAAATTACCTATCTCAAGTTTCATAAGAATCCTCCTTGTTAAATTTTTGTTAAATATAGATTATAAAACTCTATAAAATCCGGTTAAATAAAGTACAATCGCGATTGTCCTTAAATTAATGATATCTATATATGTAAATTAAGTCAAGTCAAAATAAAAAAATAGTCTGTATGCTGAATATCTAAACGTTTTTTTGTATAGAATAAACAAAAATATTTTTTTGTTTAAGTCATATTAAATAAAAAACAAGATTAAATTCTGTTAATAATTACTAAGACTTTTTTATTATTGAGTTTTATGTTATAATCCTATAGTTGATTATATTATAAGGGTAAACTAATTTATTTTTCTGAAAATTATTAATATTTTTAAAATAAAATAAATATTTATTAATACTTTATCTTTTAATATAACGTATATAAATATTTATTGTAATATAATGTTTGACTGCGTAGTTCTAATGTCATATACTACTTTAAACTTTTATTTTTACTTAAAGAAGCTGGAGGTTATTTTGAATATCGAAATTTTAAAAGATGAAAAAAAACTGAATAACATAAGTAATTTTATAAAAGCCACAAGAAGTATTATTGATAAAGAGGGTATAAGAAAGGTAAGTACAAGGAAAATCTCAGCTTTGTCAGGACTTCATAATTCAACTATATATAGCTATTTCGATAATCTTTCAGAACTTGTTATGCTGTCTTGTATTTCATATTTTAATGAATATTGCAAGGCTCTTAAGGCATTTGATGATAAACAAAAAAATCCGGAAAAAAAATTTATAGGAATATGGGATATTTTTATGCAGTGTGCATTTAAACAACCTGAAATATTTTATTATTTTTTCTTTGAAGTAAAAGAATTTAACCTTGAAACATTATTTAAAGTCTACTATATGATATTCCCAGAAGAAGCAAATGAATTTACTGATACAGTAGCACAAATGTATTATGGTCCTAACATATATGCAAGGAGTATTAAGATCCTTGGTTTTTTAATTAACAATGAACATCTAAATGAACATCTATTAGTAAATAAAGACAATATCACTCTTGTAAATGAACTGATAGTTGAATATTCAGGTTTTAAAATAATACAGGCAAAGCTTCATACAAAGAGTAAAGAACTGCTCAAACAGGAGTTTATTCAGATTTTATACCATATAACAGGCTTGAAAAATATTAAATATTAAGGTTAATAAAATATCAATTAAATTTTATCTTATTATCCGAATTTTATATTCTCTTGCCTGATTATGTGATGTGTAATATAATAAAGCAGCTTAAAATTTTTATTAAACTAATCCCCTGAAATATAAGCTGTTTATATAGTTAAAAGCAGTTTTCACTACTACTAAAACATAAGTAAAGGCAGGCAAAATGTTTATGAATAATAAGAAAACCCGATTGCGCAACAAATCTTCAGATGAATATAAAAATAATAAAAAACCGAAAGGAACAAATATATTGAGAAACATAAAATTTATTATAATTGCATTTATTATAGGCTTTTTTTCAAGTGTTTTAATTTTAAATTTTTTTAACAAATCTTCAGCCAGAAATGATAAAGTAACCATAGACGGAAATATAATTAAGGGTCCAAACTATACCGCTACGGTAAAAGCCGTCGAAGATACGGTAAAGTCTGCAAGCAATCTTGTTACCACTGAATATTTTTATAAAGATGCCGATACATATGTAAACTATCGTGAATTTATGGGTTACAAAGTTCCGCTTACAACTGATATGTCGGTATTTACATATAAAGGAAAAGTGGGAATAGGCATAGATCTGTCTGAAGCCTCATATTCGGTTGACAATACAAATGGTATAATAACCGTTACGCTTCCTGAAGTAAAAATTATGTATAACGAAATAGATATGGGTTCATTTCAGTATGCATTTAAATCGGATTCTATTTTAAACAATACAGATATGGAAAATCATACACAGCTCCTTGAACAGCTTAAAAATAAAACAAGCAATGAAGTCAATCAGGATAGCGAGCTTTTACAAAAAGCCGGAGAAAATGCCAGAAATGTAATAAGTACATTCCTTACGTCAGCCGAACAGACCAAAGACTATAAAGTGGAATTTAAATAACAGGTCTTATTCAGATGTTTAATTATCATGTATATAATTCTAATCGCTACATACTAAATTTAACAGTTATTATAAAAATCATGACCACCCTTTTAACGGGTGGTCATGATTTTATAAAATTACTTTTATAACTATATTAACTTCTTTATATTAACCATTTTTCCTGGCAGCAAAAGCTTTAGTAAGCTCAGGAACTATCTCATTAAGATTTCCCACTATACCGTAATCAGCTACACTGAATATAGGAGCATCAGGATCTTTATTAATTGCTATAACAGTATCTGAAGCACTGATTCCTGCAAGATGCTGTATAGCACCTGATATACCTATTGCAAAGTAAAGCTTCGGAGCAACAGTCTTTCCCGACTGTCCTACCTGATGTACTTGAGGCATCCAACCGGCATCAACTACTGCACGGCTGCAGCCTACAACTCCGCCAAGTACTTTTGCAAGCTCTTCAATAATTGCAAAATTTTCTGCGGAACCCACACCACGTCCGCCTGAAACTATAATTTCAGCCTCATCAAGTGCAACACCGCCTGCAATCTCCTCAACACGATCTATAAGACGTGTACGTATCTTATCTTTTGCAAAGTGGATTTCCTCTTTTATAATTTCGCCTGTACGGCTCTCATCATAAGGATTTTTCTTAAATACTCCCGGGCGTACGGTACCCATCTGCGGACGATGATCAGGGCACATTATATTTGCCATAAGATTACCGCCGAATGTAGGTCTGGTCCATACTATAACACCTGTGTCCTCATCAATTGATATATCAGTACAGTCAGCAGTAAGTCCTGTCTGAAGCCTGCATGCAACCCTAGGTCCAACATCACGACCGTTATGTGTCGCACCTATCATAAATGCCTCAGGTTTATATTTCTCAACAAGTTCGGTAAGTGCCGCAGCATATGCATCTGTTGAAAATTCTTCATATTCATCCGAATCAACCAAAATTGCCGAATCAGCACCATAACATATAGCATCTTTAGCAGCCTTTTCAACATTCTTTCCAAGTACAACCGCAATCAGACCGCACTTTTTCTCATCAGCAAGCTTCCTCGCAACACTTAAAAGCTCATAGCCGACATTTTTTACTTTTCCATGTTCAGATTCTATAAAAACCCAAATATTTTTATAATCACTAAGATTAGCCATTTTTAAATAATTCCTCCTACACTAATTTTGCTTCATGCATAATATCTGCAAGTTTTACTGCCGATTCATCAGCGGCAAGCCCCTTAAGTATTACTCCGTCCTTTGTATTTACAGGAGTATAAGTCTTTTTAACCTTAGTAGGAGAACCCTTTATTCCGCATTTTGAATAGTCAAGCATTGAAAGATCTTCTTCTGAGAGAACCTTAATCTCTTTCTTTTTTGCTGCAAGCTTACTCTTTAAAGTAGGATATCTCGGCTCATAAGGAAGCCTTACAACTGTAACAAGTGCCGGGAGATTAACGCCTATTACATCATAGCCGTTTTCACCCTCTCTCTTAACATGTATTTCACCATTTTCTTCCAATACGTCAAGTGCATATGTAACCTGCGGTATATCAAGACATTCCGCAACCTGCGGTCCAACCTGTGATGTATCACCGTCAATTGCCTGTTTTCCGCAAAGTATAAGGTCAAATTTAAGATTTTCTCTTTCTTCCACAAGTTTTATAGCTTCTGAAATTATATAACCTGTTGCAAGTGTATCTGAGCCTCCAAAGCTCTTTCCCGATATAAGATATCCCTCATCAGCACCTACTGAAAGGCAGGTCATTATCGCTTCCTCAGCCTGTTTAGGTCCCATAGAAAGTACTATAACTTTTCCGCCGACCTTCTCAACAAGCCTTACGCCTACTTCAAGTGCATAGGTATCAAACGGATTTACTATACTGGGTACTCCTGCACGCACAAGATTATGTGTAACCGGATCTATCTTAATCTCATTGGTATCAGGTACCTGTTTAATGCAAACACAAATATTCAATTTTTTATCCTCCTTAAATTATAAACGGTGGCATACCTTGCCCGGATTTAATATCATCTTAGGATCAAACACCTTTTTAATTCCTTCCATCAGGTTCATATTTACTTCACCTATCGATTCCGCAAGATATTTAATCTTTCCTGAACCTATTCCATGCTCGCCTGAAACAAGTCCGCCACAGTTAATTGCCTCTTTATAGATCTTTTCAAAGAAAGTATCAACTCTCTTTTTAAATTCATCCTCAGCAAGGTCATTTGAGCACTGGTATATATGAAGGTTACCGTCTCCTGCATGTCCAAATGATTTAATTACAAGACCGCATTCCTCACCGGTTTTATTTACAAATTCAAGATAATCTGCAATTTTATTTACAGGAAGTACAACATCACATTCGTCAAGAAGCTTTGTTTCTTCCATAATAGCCTCAAGGAATGATGAACGTGCAGCCCATGCATCCTTAAGCTTTGCAGGTGTGTCCGCTACAAGCACATCCATCGCTCCGGCTTCAAGTACAAGCTCACCTGCCTGTTCTATCATAGCATCAAGCTCCTCAGGAGTGTTTGCATCAAATGTAAGAAGAAGATAAGCACCTATATCCTGACCGTTTAAACTCTTTGGAAATACTTCCTTTCCTACATATCTTTCCGATGAAAGAACAATTTCTCTCTCCATAAATTCAATAGCCTGAGGATTCATATGTGAAAGTTTAAATTTAGGAACTGTGGTAAGTGCAGTTCTGAGGTTCTCAAACGGAACTATAAGCGATACAACATTTTTAGGCTTCGGAATAATCTTCATAGTAAGTTCTGTAATTATACCGAGTGTTCCCTCAGAGCCTATCATCAGATTAAGAAGTGAATAGCCTGATGATGTCTTTGAAACCGTTGCACCGAATTTTGTAATCTCACCTGTAGGAAGCACCACAGTCATAGCCCTTACATAATCACGGGTCGTTCCGTATTTAACAGCTCTCATACCTCCGGCATTAGTTGCAACATTTCCGCCGACACATGCAAATTTCTCGCCCGGATCCGGAGGGAAAAGCATCCCCTTTGTAAGGCAGTCTTCTGCAAGATCATTAAGCAGTACGCCTGCCTCAATCTCAACAACAAAATTCTCAAGATCATATGACTTTATCTTATTCATCTTTGTAAGATCGATCAGTACTCCTCCGTAAAGCGGCACTGCACCGCCTACAAGACCTGTTCCTGCACCTCTTGGAGTAACAGGTATATTATTCTCATAGCAAATCTTAACTATCGCTGCAACTTCTTCAGTTGAAGTGGGAACAGCTGCAAGACCCGGCATCCTTGTACCATAAATAGGCATCTCATCTTTTGCGTAATCAGGATTTATATCATCACCTGTATAAACCTTAGCACAAACTTTTTTGATCTTATCTACAATTTCCTGATTCAGTTCATTGTACATTGCTCAAAACCTCTCTTTCCATACATAAAATAATCTTAAATCTATAATATAGGCAGATATATACTATGTCAAATAAATATTCATAAAAGATAAACTTACACAATATAAATATTGCCATATATTCTAAAAACAGCACCTGCCGTGTTATAAAGCATGTATTTTGCCTGAATATAAACAGCTTTCAAAATATTTAAACCTGCAAAACAGCCGGCTGTAAGTTATTTTTTAACTTCAGGCTATATATTTGGATATTAAACATACTTTCCTTTAAATCTTAAATATAAATGATCCTGCAAGGCATATAACCCCTGCAAGCAGTGC
>ERZ773083.1693-NODE-1693-length-14636-cov-9.266717_pt1 | contig 14636 bp, 15 predicted proteins | sample MGYA00511465_ERZ773083 | MGnify/ENA primary metagenome ERZ773083 (study PRJEB29015, sample SAMEA2738001) | human oral metagenome | biome: human oral; feature: human-associated habitat; material: dental | place: China | collected 2060 ... | reverse complement strand
TGCCTGCCAAGGGCGATGCGAACAGCACGACAACTTCTGCCGTTGCACCGGGAACAATCGACATTCGCAAGAATCCCACGCAGGACATCTCTGCCCTCAATCGTAATACAAACAACGCTTTGAACGAGCTTGGACGCATCTTTGACAAGCAAAAAATTGAAGAGCAACAGGAACTGGCCAAAGCCTTCGGTGAAGAAGCCTTCCGCCTCGCCCATAACCTCCCCGACGACGGCAGCGGCAGAAAAGTCGCCGTCCATGCCATCATCGGCGGCATCATGAGCCAGATCACGGGTGCGGGGTTTGCCTCGGGTGCTGTCGGTGCCGGCCTCAACGAAGCTGTTATTAAGGCACTTGATGGCAAAGATCCAGGTACGGCTCAAATCGTCAGTGCCATCATCGGCGCTGCTGCTGCAAAAGCCATCGGTGGGAATGCAGCTGCAGGAGCAAGTGCTGCCGCGAGCGGGACAAAGAATAATTTCCTAATTGTAGCTCAATCTGTCGCTTCACAAGCACCTAGAATTGCCAAGGCTGTTGAAAATTTAGGAGAGGCACTCCGTAAAGCAGGATATGCGATTGCAATCTCTGAAGGAGTACAATGCATTCAGAAAATAGATACGAATGAGGTTGTAGCGAAACTACAGCAGGATGGAAGCTGGATATTTGACAAAGCGGATTCGGTTCTGGAAACTGCTCTGCAGAATCTTAGGATGCCCTATTTTCAACCAAATTCGAGCGATGGAACCTATTTCTATTTTTTGCCTCCTATACAAGTGACTCCCGCAGATCAATCTCCTTTCACACATTTTCCCAATGTACTGGATTTCAAATACGAACCCAATACAATTTCTTTGTTCGATTTTAAGGAGCAATGGCCTTGGCAGGCCTTCTCTGATGGCAACAGGTTCTTTGCAAAGGGGGTCGAAAAAGAGCAGGCAGATAAAGTCTATCCCCCTGCCGATGAGCATTCATCTACCAATAATTCCAAAGATTTTAAGAGAACCGGCAAGCCAAATTCATCTATAGACCATGTAGATGAAAAAGGGCGAATCATCACAAGACGTTGGTATGATGGGAATGGACGCGCGAAAAAAGATGTAGATTTTACAGATCATGGAAATCCTAAAACACATCCCGAAGTACCTCATGAACACACATGGGAATGGGATAAAAATGGACATTCAGATAGGAGTAGGTGAGAAGCTTGAATACTATACAAAAAATAAGTTTCATCATTCCAAATGGCTGGGGACAATATTTATATCATGTGCTTTCCCCCATAAAGGATATGGTCGATGGTACATGGGAACTTGATGATCTTTATCTTCAAGCATGGCAAGATATAAACGGTGAAATAGTTGATTTATTTGATCCCAGGTATTTTTCAAACCAAGATTTCTTTTCATTACTCATGTCGTCGCGTATGTATTATGTCGTATCAGGTAAATTCAGCTTAAAATCTTCCCTCGAAAACAAAACGGACAAGCTAAATGGAGCTTACTTAGAAGTTCTTGTAACAGATAGTGTATATGTAGATATTTCTTCTGTTGATGATAAGATCATATCTGCCTTGTATACGAATGCGGTAAACCAAGGATTTGAAAATATTGAAACGGAGGAAATAAGCTAAATCACGGGACCGGACTTTTCTTCCGGCGCCATTGGTGCAGGCGTAAATGAGGCTGTAATCGGCGAGATCAAGAAGATCAAGTCCCGGCACCGCACAGATCGTCAGTGCGATTGTAGGAGCTGCAGCAGCTAAGGCGGTCGGTGGGAATGCTGGTGCTGGTGCGACTTCGGCAACTAGTGGGACGAAATGGAACTGGTTAGGAAAAGAACAATATAGCTTTGTTAGCGAACTGAGTTCATTGAGTACGGAGGATGAAGAGAAGCTCATTGATATTATTGCGAGATATGCAGCATTAAGCAATTTCAAAGCACAACACGGTCTAACAGGAGATGGCGATGATGAGCGAATTACAGCCTCACTATATCCGATATTGAGAGATTTGATTCCTGAAAAGTATAGAGAAGAGTGGTTAAGCAAGGGATTAAACTATGCACTAAATGCAATTGTTTGTATGGATGAACGAACGTATAAAAAAGCGAATGAATATCGTACGCTTATAGAGACTGGCAAACTTGATTTTAAAGACTACCTGTCTTCTTCAGAAGCTCAATCTGTATTAGATGGTATAATGGCCAAACAAAAAGCAGACACCGTATTCAATACCAATTCTTCTAATGGTATAAGTGAAATACCCGGCAGACTGTCTGACATTTTTTCTGATGATATAGGTGAAATACCAGGTGAGCTGTCTGACCTTGCCTCCGAGATGCCAGGCAGGTTTTCTAACCTTGCTTCCAATACTGCAGCCAGGATATTAGGCGGGTTTTATGCCCTTGCTTCTAATTCATCCGTAGCACAAGAAGTCACCCCTCTTTCACGGGAACTATACAGGCACGCATACGAAGGAGAAGGAGAACCTCTACACTTTGACGCTGATTCTGAAATGAGTTCATTGATAATAAACGGAAAATCCTTTCAGGAACAAGTAACAGGAATAGGAAGTAAAATTCCGATAGGGGAAACACAGTTTCGTGCGATAAGCATAGGTCCAGAGGCGAGCGATCCATATGATTTTCATATGGGACCTGGAAAAGGTTCACTAAATCTAAGAATAACTAGAACTAGTGAGAATTCAGTCCATGTAGAAGGACTGTTCCAAGACTACTACAATTTTGACCATTGGGGTGAACTGAATCCTAAAGCTTTAATAAATGATGGTGCTCATGAATTGCAAAAGGCGGGGATATTGACCCCATATGAATGGTATTCTGACATTAACACGGATATAGATTTAAACGGTGAATAAGATGAAAAAATATAATTTTTTTATTTCCTTATGCATCTCTCTATTGTTCGTATGTGGCGCTCTATTTTCCATGTTTTTACGGATTACTCTTGTACTCCTTATGCTCAGTATTTATGATCTATTCATCATAGATCAACTTCCTCGGGATTTCGAAATATCGTATTGGAAAGAAGGTCACTTAACGGATTACAGAGTAACAACCGCCTATTCAGACTACAACGTGATAGACTACTGTGTTCATACCTACGAAAAGAACAACAAGAAATTGTATGTGTATGGTACACATTGCTTTTGGATCATTGATTATGTGCATGGCAACATTACTTTATTTGACGAAAATTTAACAAAAGAGGATGTGGATGCTATAAATAGCTATGTTGACACAAACAACGATACTGCGCTCAAAATCAGAAATAAAAATCCCTTCGTAAACCTCAATAAAATAGCAGATAACAAAAAAATATATAAGAGTCAAATGAAAATACTTACCCAATATTCCGATTTAACTTATGAAGAACAGGAAATATATCAAAGATTAAAATCTCGAGATTATAAAAACACGTCCCCTCGGATATATGGTTTTTTATTCCAGCCATTTGACTATCTATTTAGATAGTCCATTCGTTATGCACATTCGCCCACAACTTCCCCGACGACGGCAGCGGCAGAAAAGTCGCCATCCACGCCATCATCGGTGGCATCATGAGCCAGATCACAGGCGTCGGGTTTGCTTCTGGCGCCATCGGTGCAGGCGTAAACGAGGCGATCATCGGCGAGATCAAGAAGATCAAGGAGCCCGGCACGGCACAGATCGTCAGTGCGATCGTTGGGGCTGCGGCAGCTAAGGCGGTCGGTGGCAATGCAGGCGCAGGGGCAAGTGCGGCGGCGAGCGGGACGAAGTGGAATCATTTTGGAGAAGACCATCCAGATAGTTATCCTGTACAGGTTGGAATAGCGATAGAATCAGATGTGATTGGGCATGCTTCATTAGTCGTATTGTACTCTGATGGGCATTATGAAGAGGGTAATTATGGTCGATATGGCGATAATATTGGACGTTTATTTCCAAGTTTAAGTGGACATGGCCCAGCAAATTATACTGGAGGAGGAGTGTATGTTATAGACAATAATTTCAATCCATATAGCGCAGAGAAAACCATTTATATGCTTAATCCGACATATGTGAACGCAAACGATGTCGTATATTCGTATAACTATGCGATTGATCACTACTTCGGAGGATATGTTCGTACCAATAAAGAAATTAGATTGTCGAAGGATAAGGTTGTTTCGTATTACTATCAAGCTCCTACGGGAGTAAACGACTACCACTTATGGGACAATAGCTGTGTGACAACGACAATTGATGCAATCGGATTCGGGTTACAAAACCAGACTGATATTGCAAGAGAAAGTTGGTCTTGGTTAGTTGAATCTCATGAACCTAATATGACAGGGAACAAATTGGCTACCGACTATGAACTTTTTAATGGAATGGGATTGGTTAGTGAGGTTATCCGATGAAAAAATCAATATGCATCGTATTGTGCACAGTCTTGCTGATTTTTACTTCGCGGTTTATTTACCATGAGATATGTGCGCGTGCAACTTACGACGGGGTGATTGTTGGTTCACTTTCTGTAGGAGGAGAGAAAAGCATTTGTTTTTTTAATCCGAATTATGTAGATGAATATACATGTATTTCTTTAGATAATATACGTTTATTCCAAAATTGTAGGCTCTTAGATGCCGCCATGGATCAAGAAGGAGCAGTTTTTCTACTGATAACAAATCAAAAAGAGATACGAATTGTGAAATTAAATACCGACGGGATTGTCATTCTTCCGATAACTTTGACAATGCAACTTGGTATGTCCATGATTGTTACCGAAGAAAATATTATTCTTGACACACAGCAAACCATCTTCTTTTATGATAAAAAGGGAAAAGAGATGAATAGATATCACTATCCGCGGCAATATTTTTTTATGAGCCCATATAAACATGGTGTACTAATACAAACCGAATCCAGAGAGGTATTATATTTAACGGACAATAACGTAGAACCCCTTTTTACATTGAAAAAGGATCAGTATTTAGAGGGGGTGATGTCAGATGACGAGTTAATTTTAGCTGAAGAGAGGGGAGAATTAATCACATTAGATACTTTTGGGACAATGAGAATCTCTGATCATATATGGATATCAGATGGGTATTCAGGAAGAGGAGTTTTAGTGACTATGATCCCCAGAGGGAGTGGAGGTGTTCATTTCTGGGAAAATGATTCATCTATTATAGATCTGGTGCGAGAGGAAAGCCCTGAGTTTTATAGACCATTTATTTATGATAGGTATACACGAAATATAAGGCATCTGCCCAAATTTGCAACAAGCGTTTCTTTATCATGGTCAAAATTCCCCTATCGAAAGGCATACTTCAATGATCTAGAGTTACTGCTTGATTCTATCGACGAAAATGTAGATGTTTTTACGGCACAACCTAATCTACTCTTGCTTAAGAAAGGGAATCGAAATTCGCTTTAGGGAGGAATAACGCATGGACAAACAGATGGTGGAAGTATTAAACCGCATTCGCTTTGCAGAGAGATATCAAGCTCTCCGCATACAGTATTCTTTTGATCTAAAAGAGAGCTTTAAAAACTATGATAATCAGTATGTCTTGGAGATGCTTCAAGAGATAGGTTATACGGCTGCAAAATATAGGAAAAGAGAGAATTTTTTTCAAGCAAAAAAGAAAAGCAACATATACGAGTTTAGATACCATATATTTATTAAGTCTGGTATTGCTGAGTTGATGTGGTATGCTATGAAGGATAATAAATATTATGAAGGAGATACTTTCCCCAATTTAGAATATGAACTGCTGAATTTGGAAAACAGAAATCATCTGCCAAAATTCCGCAACTACGAGGATCTCCATGGAATTCTCACAACAGCATTTCAGATGTTCGAAGACATGACATCTGAGTTTTTGAACGTATATGGTGACCCCACTTGAAAATACTCAGCCGCTCCTCTCCACTACTCCTCATCCCCCTTCTTTCCGTCTCTGCCATCCCAGCTATCGACACCCCTGCAAAGCAGGAACAGCTCGATCCGTCACGGGCGCAGGAAGCGGAGCGGCGATGGTATGCTGAGGGGAACAAACGGATGGTATCGCCCCACGGTGACATTGCAGACAGGTGGCAGACAAAGAGCCGCGATAACAATTACACAGCAAGAATCCATGTAGTCGTATAAGGGAAGCACTGATAAATTCAGCACAACCATCTTGACGCATCTTTTTCGCCCGCTTTTCGTTAGCAAATCCTCCACATAGCCCTCGCTATGCGTCCGGTTTGCTGCCTCAATCGGACAAAAAATCTACGCCAATCTGGCAGACCTCATTTTATCAGCGATTCCTAAGATTTACTCAATTTATAAATCATAAAAAGGAAAATAGGACTCCACCGCGAATATTTAGAATATAGCATGTTCTTCTGCGTGCTTCATCGTTCATTCTATCGAGTCTTATGTGTATGGACAAAGGAGAGATCATTTCATGGCAATCATCGAATCCGAGCACATTGATGCCGAGAAGCGCTTTGGCGGCAACGGTACGATCCACATTCAGAAGCTCCTCACGCCGAAGGAACTGGACGGCAAGTGCGCCATGTTCGCGCGTGTGACGATCCCGCCCCATGCGTCGATGGGCGCACACAAGCACGAGGGCAATACGGAGACGTATCACATTCTCTCGGGGCGTGCCCGCTACAACGATAATGGCAAGGAGATCGAGATTGGAGCAGGTACGACAACATTCTGCGCGGACGGCGAAGTGCACGCGATTGCCAATGCCTCCGAGACCGAGGATCTCGTCTTTATGGCGCTGATTATCAATAAGTAAACCGTCTTGCTCAACTTTCTCCATTGGCTGTGAGGATGTGTTGCGTTGGCTGATGCAAAGATAAAGATCGGTGCATTCCTTCTTGAATGGGATACGGAAAAAGAAAAAATCAATCGAAGGAAACACGGCATATCTTTTGAAACGGCAGGACGCATTTTCCTCGATGCGAACCGAATTGAGTACTATGATATAATGCATAGTACAGACGAAGATCGCTTTGTAACCATCGGTATGGTTGACGGTTTATTATCCGTTGTCTATACAGAACGCGAAAACGATATTTTACGTCTTATTTCGGCTCGAAAAGCCACGGAAAAAGAAAGGAGGGCCTATGAACGCGGAATTCTCTAAAACACTGCCAGATAACGACGGTCCTGAACTAACGGATGAACAGCTGAAGATTATGAACCTCGTACTTTCCCATAAGGGAACGCGCGGTGGCTCGCGAAAGGCTCTATACATTCAAGGACGGGAAGAGGAACGCGTCAGTGCACTCAGAAACCTGATGGACAGTATGCGTCTTACGTTGCCACAGGCAATGGATGCACTCAAAATTCCATCGTCGGAATATGAAAAATACGCTTCGGTTATCTAGGGAAGCCCTGATAAATTCGACACGAATATCTTACTGTTTTATCAGCAATTTCCCAAAAACAAGAAGAATCCCCTCATGGCTGCTTTTCCGTGAGGGGATTCTTCTTATTTGTTTTCACTCATACCGCAGTGCATCGATCGGGTCAAGGCGGGCAGCTTTGCGGGCAGGATAGATGCCGAAGAAGAGACCGATCCCGACAGCAAAGGAAAAGGAGACGAGGATCGGCAGTATCTCAATGGAGGTCTTGAGTTCACCAAAGCTGCCAATGAGCTTCGAGAGAGAAATGCCGAGCGTGATGCCGATTACGCCGCCGACGATTCCGATGACCATGGACTCAATCATGAACTGCATGAGGACGTTTGACGAGGTAGCGCCGAGAGCCTTGCGGATGCCGATCTCGCGTGTGCGCTCCGTGACGGAGACCATCATGATGTTCATGATGCCGATGCCGCCGACGAGGAGCGAGATGCCCGCAATCGAGCCGAGGAGGAGCGTCAGCATATTCGTGTTTTCGGTAAAGCTCTCCATGAGGCTGGTCATGTTGCGGACGTTGAAGTCGTCCTCCGCGCCCGTGCGGATGTGATGCCGCTGACGCAGAAGGGTCTCAATTTCCGCCTGTACCTCATCCATTTTCTCGGGCGAGGAAACCTGTATATTGATAGAGTGCACATACGTAATGGCAAGCATACGCTCCTGCGCCGTCGTCAGGGGGATATAGATCACATCGTCCTGATCCTGTCCGATGGACTGCCCCTTGCTCGCCGTGATGCCGATGACCTTGAACGGCTGATTGTTGATGCGGATATTCTTTCCGACAGGATTCTCCGTGCCAAAGAGATTGGATGCGACCGTCGGGCCAATCACAGCAACGCGGCTGCGTTTCTGCATATCACTCGTCGTGATGAATGTCCCATTCTCCACCTTCAGCGAGCGAATCTGCATCAGTTCCGGGGTAACTCCCTCCACCTGCGTATTCCAGTTGAGGTTGCCGTTCACGACCTGATAGGAGCTCGAGACGGTGGGCGATACATAGTCAATGCCTTTGATCTTGCTCCGAATCGCCTTCGCATCGTCGTATTTCAGGGACTTTCGCGTGCCCGCCTTGCCGCGCACACCGCCCTGATTGGACGAGCCCGGCATGACGATGAGCATATTCGACCCGAGACTCGCGAAGGAGTCCGAGACACTCGTGCGCACGCCCATGCCGATAGAGACCATCGCGATGACCGCGCCTACACCGATGATGATGCCGAGCATCGTGAGGAGGGAGCGCAGCTTGTTGGCGAGCAGTGCATTCACCGCCATGCCGAAGCATTCCTTAAACAACATCCATCACGACCCCCTTCCCCTCATCACGCGTGATCTTCCCGTCACGCACGAGAAGCTGACGGCTCGCGCGCAGGGCGATCTCCGGCTCATGGGTGACGAGGATGATCGTGTGTCCCTTTTCGTGCATCCGCTCAAAGATGTCCATGATCTCTGTCGTGGACTTCGTATCGAGGTTGCCCGTCGGCTCATCCGCCATGATGATATGCGGATCGTTGACGAGGGCACGGGCAATGGCGACACGCTGCCGCTGTCCGCCCGAGAGCTCATTCGGCAGATGCTGTCCGCGGTCGCCAAGCCCCACGGCGGCGAGCATCTCCTGTGCGCGCTCCGTCCGCTCATGCCGCCCCCACCCCGCATAGACGAGCGGCAGAGCGACATTGTCGAGCGCCGAGATGCGCGGAAGAAGATTGAAATTCTGAAAGACAAAGCCGATCTTCTTGTTGCGCGTCATGGCAAGTGCATCGTCGTCGAGGCCCGCTACCTCATCGCCGTCGAGCCGATACGACCCCTCCGAGGGACGGTCAAGGCAGCCGAGGATGTTCATGAGCGTGGATTTGCCCGAGCCGGAGGGTCCCATGAGCGCAGCAAATTCCCCGCGTCGGATATCGAGGTCGATGCCGTCCAGTGCGGCCAGCATCTCACCGCCGATACGGTAGACCTTGCGGATGCCGCGCAGACGAATCGTACTTGTCTCTTTGCTCTGCATCATGACCTCCGATCACATCGGCGGAGGTCCGCCGTGATCTTGGCTGCCGCCCGTCGACTTCTTCGCCGTATAACTGTTCACGACGTGCTCGCCCTCGCTCAGCCCCGACAGGATCTCAACGTATTCATCGCTGTAAATTCCGGTTTCGACATAGCGCTGTTCCTGTGTCCCATCGTCGTTCAGCACGAACACATACGCACCTGCCGTGTCCGTCTTAAGCGCAGAGAGCGGCACGACAAGGGCATCATCTTTGTCCGCCGTGTCAATGACGACACGCGCCGTCATCGCCGGGAGGAGCAGGTTGTCCGGATCATCCACATCGAGCGTGACATAGTAGTAGATGACGCTCGCACTCGATGATGCGGAGGAAGAACTTGACGAGCTGGTATCCCAGCTGTTCGTCACATCCGTCTGAGAGATTTTGGAGACGCGTGCCGTAAAGGTCTTATCCGTAAAAGCATCCACACTGAATGTCGCAGACTGTCCAATGCGGATGCTGCCGATGTCCGTCTCATCCACCTTCGCCTTGATCTGCTTCTTGGAGAGATCCGCGATGCGCATGATGACCGTCGGATTGTCCGAGCCCTGCACTGCCATCGTCCCCGCATTCTTGGGCTCGCCGACGACCACCCCCGAGATCGGTGCGGTGATGATCGTCTCATTTGCATCAGAATTCGCCTCTTCGAGCGTGGACTGCGCTGTATCGTAGTTATATGCCGCATCCTCCAGATCGGATTTTGACTTTGCTCCAATGCTCTCGAGATAGCTCATACGGTTGTACTTCGCACGCGTATTCGTCACGCGATACTGCGCCTGGTCACGCTTTGCCTCATAGTCTTTTCCATCGAGTGTCGCGACGACCTGTCCCGCTGTTACGGTATCATTCTCCTTGACGAGAACGGAGCTGATGCGCGCCGTGATTTTCGAGCTGACCTCAACGGAGTCCACGGGGCGTATTGTACCCGTTGCCTCAACCGTGGACTTGATATTCATGCGTGCGGCATCGACGGTCGAGACCGCCTTCGCCGCTTCCTGTGCCGCACTCTGCGTGTAATACCAGTAACTGCCGCCGGCAATCAACGCCACTGTCAAAGCACCGATGCCGATGATCGTTCTTCTCCTCATGGCTGTGCCCCCCTCGCTGCCGCATCTGTCCCTTCAGCGTAAGCCGCCTGTGCAGCCGTACGTTCCTCCGGCGTTACGGCAGGCAGTCCCTCTGCCGCTTTGTGCTCCTCTGCTGTGAGCTCCTTCCCCATCAGGTTCTCCACCTGCGCACGATAGCGTACATAGTCATATCGCGCACTAAGCGCATTCTGCCGTGCTGTTGTGAGGGCCGTCTGTGCGTCAAGAATATCAAGAAGGATGCCCTCGCCCGCACGGTAACGCTCCGATGCAATCCGGTAGTCCTCCTCCGCCTGACGTACGGCATCTCCTGTTGAGGTAAAACGCTGCTCTGCCTCGCGCATATTGAGGTACGCCTTCCGCAGGTCCAGATCAATCGTCTCCTCTGTTTTCTTTACGTTCAGCAGAGCGATATCGCGTTCCGCCTCTGCCGCCTCAATGGCACCGCGCGTTACGCCGCTGTCAAAGATATTCCAGTTGACACCGACGGCAGCAGACACATCGGAGGACGTCTTGCTGCGCGGACGGAACTGACTCGTCAGCCCTGTGCCGAGTGTCAGATTCACCGTTGGTTTCTTCCCTGCACGTGCGATATCCACAGCCAGCTCGCGCTGCTGCAGAGTCTCTCGCTGTGCCGCAAGGTCAAGCCGCATACGCCGTGCGTAGGAGATACAGTCCGGCAGCGCTGTACCGAACGGCTCATAGGCAACCTCTGTTGTCAGCTGCAGCGGTTCTGCGCGGTCAATGTTCAGCAGATTGCGCAGTGTCGCGAGGCTCACCTCATAATTGCTTTCAGCACGAATGAGTTCCTGCCGGGCGTTCGACAGCTCCACCGAGGAACGAATGACATCGATTTTTGCCTGTGCGCCTGCCTCATAGAGCGCATTGACATTTTTAAGATGTGCATCGTATTTTTCCACACTGTCGCGCTGAACCTCGATCTTCTTCGCCGCTTCCGCTGCGTTCCAGTAGGCGGCAATGACCTCATACTTCAGCTCCTCGCGCGCACGCTCGGTCGTCAGTTGTGCCGCATGTGCGCCAATCTCACCCGAACGAATCCGTGCCTCATTCGCTCCGCCGCTGTAGAGCGGCAGACTTGCCGAGAGGCTGATCCCGTTGCTCACCTGCTCACTCGCATCACTCGCCTTTGACGTACGCAGACTATCGCTCGCTCCAACCGAAATGCTGTTCTTCCCGCGCGCCTGACGCAGAGCAGCATCGGCAGAGCGCTCTCCCTCGCGCGTGATGCGCAGCCCTGTATTCGCCGAAAGTGCTGTATCAATCGCATCTTCGAGGCTAAGCTGCATCGCGTCCGCAGGCAGCGGGAATGTCAGCGCCGCCCCCAGCAGGAGCGCGGCAAGGGCACGCCGTCCATGCCGCCTTCTTTTCATTATGACCACCTCAGTTTTCACTTGCTGATAAGAATGCGCCCATGCTACGGCAAGGGCGCTACATTTCTCTTAAAGCACTGTTATTCTTCCCTTAGAATTCATTTCTCAGAGATTTGGATGCTCCTCCAAATACTTCTTCGCCGCCTCGAACTGCACATCCGTCGTATCCGCAGGCGCGCGGTCAACAACAATATCGGGCGTTATGCCCGTACCGTCAATGGAACGGCCGTTTGGCGTAATGTACTTCGCGATCGTCAGCTTCAGCCCATCATCATGGAAAAGCGGCATCACCGCCTGCACTGATCCTTTTCCGTAGGAAGTCGTACCGACGATGGTCGCTGCGCCCGTATCCTGCAGCGCCCCCGCCAAAATTTCCGACGCGCTCGCGCTGTTCTCATCGATGAGCACAGCAATAGGATACTTCCGCGCACTGAGATGTGACCGATAGACCTCTGTGTCCCCATCACGATTGATAACGGAGACGATTGGCCCTGCCGGCACGATCTGCTCGGCAACGGCAACACAGCTCGTAATCAGCCCGCCCGGATTCTCGCGCAGATCAAGAATGAGGGAAGTCATGCCCGCCTCGCCAAGACGCGCCATCTCTGCAGCAAACTCATCCCCCGTATGCTCGGCGAATGAGGCAATGCGGATATAGCCGATCGTCGTTCCGTCGACCATCACACCGCGCACAGAGTGTACTTGTATCACATCGCGCGTGATCGTCACATCCTGCTCCGCGCCGTCATGCAAAATGTGCAGTGTAACCTGCGTCCCGACCTCGCCGCGGATGCGAAGGGCAACCTCTTCACTCGGCAGTTCATTCGTCGGTATACCGTCCACGGCAAGGATCTCATCCCCCGCACGCAATCCCGCCGCTGCACCGGGCGTCCCGTCAAGGACGGAGATGATCTTTACCGTTCCGTCCTTAAACCCCATCGTGACACCGATCCCGCCAAATGATCCCTCGGTCTGCTGGCGCAGTGTACGAAATACCTCGGGCGGCATATAGACGGAGTGAGGATCGCCGAGAGAAGCAACCATTCCATCGATTGCGCCATCCACGAGAACACTTGTATCGGGCGCGTCCACATAGCGCGACTGGATGAACTTCATTACGCCGAAAAGGCGCAGGACATCGTCGCCGTAGATGCCCGCCGACCGCAGAAACACCCCCGCTGCAAGCACCGTCAGCATACTGCCGCATAGGGCAGAGGCAATGACAGTCAAAACAATCTTTTTTTTGCTCATATCCTCTTCAATTCATTGATGAACAGAAAGCTATCGCACTTATAAATATGACAGTGGATTGACCGGCTCTCCGTTTTCGCGCACCTCAAAGTGGCAATGCGGCCCCGTCGAATTTCCCGTAGACCCGCAGTAGGCGATCACATCGCCCTGCGAAACGCTCTCGCCGACACTGACGTTCAGTGACTGACAGTGTCCATACAACGTCGAGATGCCGCCGCCGTGGTTGATGATGACGGCGTTGCCATACCCCGAAATCCAGCCCGCGTACTCCACCGTCCCCGCTTGTGCCGCACAGATTGCATCACCGTAATCACCGCCAATATCGATGCCGCTGTGAAACCGCTGTGCGCCTGTGATCGGATGAATGCGCCAACCAAAGTCCGACGTGATCGGTCCTCCGAGCGGCCAAATCATCGCCCCTGATCCCTGCACGGGAAGGTTGCGCAGTCCACTGCGCTGCAGCATCCGCGTAATGCGCTCCGATGCCGCACGTGCTTCATCCTGCTTGCGCTCGATGGTCGCCTTGTCGTATTTCATCTGCTCAATGATTGCACGCTGCTTCTCGACCTTCTCCTCCATTGCAAGACGAGCCTCGCGCGCTTCCTTCTCGAGCGGTTCCTGCGCCGCTCGATCCTCCTCCAGTTCCTTCTTGATGGCACGCATTGCGTCGCGGTCGGCAAGCACGGCATGAACGAGATCATAATCCTGCTTGATGACACGCTTGAGGAGATCCATGCGCGTGAGAAAATCGGAGAAGTCCTTCGCGCCAAAGAGCACATCAACATAGGAAATCTGCCCGTTGATGTAGATGTCACGCACACGCTTCCCAAGTGCCGTACTCTTGCGGTCATACTCACGCTCTGTCGTCGCAAGCTTTTCCTCGTTTTCCTCGAGGCGTTCGAGCGTTTTGTTCAGCTCTGCGCGGCGCTCTTTATGCGCTGCGATCGCCGCATTTGCCTCCTCATCCAGAATCCGCTTCTGCTCCGAGAGTGAGTCAATCTTCCCCGCCAGCGCGTCGCTCTGACGGCCCAGTTCCTCTGCCTGTGCATCGTAGCTGTCGCGTTCCTCCTCAAGACTTGCCGCCCATCCCTGTCCTGCCGTGAGGACAGACCCGGCAAGCAGCGTACAGAGGATTCGTTTTGTCACTGCATTCATTGCTTACACCTTCAGGAAACGCTTCAGCGATACCCACGCACCTGCTGCACCAATCGCCATGCCGAGCAGGACAATCACGATGCCCACATACATCATAAACGGTGACTGCGGAATGAGCGGGAAGAACGCCAATGTATCATAGACCTTATTCACAACACCTGCATAGAAACTGCGCAGGACAAAGGAGGAGATCACACCGCCGATACAGCCAAGCACAACGCCTTCAAGAACGAATGGCCAGCGGATGAACTCATCCGTCGCACCGACATACTTCATAATGGCGATCTCGCGCCGCCGCGCAAAGACCG
>ERZ773083.1690-NODE-1690-length-14644-cov-4.669614_pt1 | contig 14644 bp, 13 predicted proteins | sample MGYA00511465_ERZ773083 | MGnify/ENA primary metagenome ERZ773083 (study PRJEB29015, sample SAMEA2738001) | human oral metagenome | biome: human oral; feature: human-associated habitat; material: dental | place: China | collected 2060 ... | reverse complement strand
GCATTATAGCATAGGCGACGGGCTGTGACAAATCCATTCGTGTCGTGGTGCTGAATTTGTGGTTTCATAAAACGTTCTCATTTGGCGGGGAGTGGAACTTCGTGAGCAGTGGGAGGGGGATGCCATGCTTTCTCTTGAAAATCTCCTCGCCCAATGCTAGAATACAGAAGAGTAAAAATATTACGCAGGAGGAAGCGATATGAGTGTAAATACGACGAATGCGGAGCAGGAGAAGGTACTGCGCCTGATGGCGGAGAAGTATCCGACGAAGGAGATTGTCTATGAGAAGATCGTCTATCTGAAATCACAGCTTATGCTGCCGAAGGGGACGGAGCATTTCATGAGCGATCTGCACGGCGCATACGATTCCTTCTTTCACATTCTCAACAACTGTTCGGGGGTCATTAAGGAGAAGGTGGACTACTGCTTCGGTGAGCGTATGACGGAGGAGGAGAAGGCAGAGTTCTGCACACTCATCTACTATCCGCGCGAAAAGGTGGAGCAGCTGACGATACAAAGTAAGGCGACGACGATCTGGTACCAGCAGAATATCGCGAATCTGCTCGAACTCACAAAGCTCATGAGCTGGAAATTTCCCGCAAACAAGATGCGCAGCTATATCCCGAAACGCTACGAATCCGTCATTGTAGAGCTGCTGAGCACACGTCCGGAGCTGGACGAGGCACAGCTTTATTACTATAAACAGCTCATCGAGACGATTGTGGAGATCGGCGGCGGAGCAGACTTTATTGAGGCGTTCAGCGTGCTCATCAAACGGCTCGCTGTGGAGCGCATCCACATCGTTGGCGATTTTTTTGATCGCGGTGATCGTCCCGACGGTATCCTCGACCTCCTCATGGAGCATCCGTCCGTCGACATCCAGTGGGGCAACCATGACGTTCTCTGGATGGGAGCGGCACTCGGCAGCGAGGTCTGTATCGCGGCGGTCATCCGCAACTCCCTGCGCTACCGCAATACGGATGTCTTGGAGCGCGGCTATGGCATCAGCCTGCGTCCTCTCTCGACGTTTGCCTCGCGCATCTACCCCGACGAAAATCCGATCAAGGCGGCGGAGCGTGCGATCTCAATGATGATGTTCAAGCTGGAAGGGGCACTCATCAAGCGCAATCCGGACTTCCGCATGGAGGATCGCCTGCTCCTCGACAAGATTGATTTCAGCTCGTCCTACGTTACACTGAATAATGGACGGCGTGTGGAGCTTGAGAGCGCCTATTTCCCGACGATAGATGACGGTACAAACTGCTATGAGCTGACAGAGGAGGAGCAGCACATCATCGACGATCTGCGCTCCTACTTTATCGAGAGCAAAGCACTGCAGCGCCACGTAGACTATCTCTACGAACGCGGCAGTATGTATCTGTGCTGCAACGGCAATCTGCTTTTCCATGGCTGTGTCCCCATGAACGAGGACGGGAGCTTCCGTACGATTGTCTACAAGGGGGAGTCGTACCAGGGGCGCGCGTGGATGGACTTCTGCGAGGAAAAGGCACGCGAGGCGTGGAATGACCATACGCAGGAGGGGCTGGACTTCATGTACTTCCTCTGGTGCGGACTGCTTGCGCCGACATCGGGGCGCTCGTTCACGACATTTGAGCGCTCCTTTATCTCCGACGAATCGACGTGGAAAGAGCCGGCTGACCCGTATTTCCGCCTCATCAAGGATGAGGCAGTCTGTGAGAAGATCCTCGCGGAGTTCGGTCTGGACGCGAAGCACGGGCACATCATCAACGGGCACGTGCCTGTCAAGGTGAAGAAGGGGGAGAGCCCTATGCGTGCGAACGGGCGTGCGCTCATCATCGATGGAGGATTTGCGACGCCGTACCATTCCAAGACGGGCATCTCCGGCTATACGCTGATCTACAACTCGCGCGGTCTGCGCCTTCTCCAGCATCAGGCGGTCGCAAGCGTGCGCGATGCCCTGCGCGAGAACCGTGACATCGAGTCCGTTTCGCAGACCGTCGAGCTGCAGACACGCAGCTCGCTCGTGCGCGATACGGATCGCGGTGCAGTGATTATGGACGAGATCTCAGACCTGCACACACTCCTACGTGCGTATCAGACAGGCCATATCAAGCCGCAGTAAATGTAAGGAAAAAATACCGTCGATTTTAGGAAGCACTGATAAATTGAGCATTGTCAGATTGGCACATCTTATCAGTGATTCCTTTATGTTGACGGTATTTTTCAGTTTCCGTTGTATTTCGGATCTATGATAAATGTTGTGGAGTGTGATGGAGATGAAACAATATCTTGCCCATATACGGCGTGATGCGTCTGCAGAGCAGACGGTTCGTGCCCATCTCCTGCGTGTAGGCAATCTGATGGCGGCGTATGCTGAGGGGCTCGGTTTATCAGCGACTGCACGGCTGATCGGAGTGCTGCATGATCTCGGCAAATGCACGCACGAATTTGCGGAATATCTTGACTACTGTCATAAACATCCCGGTGACTACAGCCGTAAGGGAGAGGTTGATCACGCAACAGCGGGTGGTCAGCTGCTCCTGAAAAAATATGAGGCGATGGGAGAAAATGAGTGTCTGACAGCGCAGATGATGGCACTCGTCATTTTCTCACATCACTCTGGGCTGCTGAACTATCTTGGCGAAGAAGGAAAATCTGATTTTCTGCGGCGCGCGGAGAAGATGAAGGTGCCGCAGATCGATCTCTCTTATTACTACGAGAATGTCATTGCGGAGTCGGAACTCGACCTCCTGTTCAAAAATGCGGCTTGTGAGTTCTCTGCACTCGACGCAAGAATTGCAGCACGCACTGATATGGGAAGTGAGGCATATCACTTCGCATGGGGGATGGTACATAAGCTGCTCCTTAGTATGCTCGTTGACGCTGACCGATTGGACAGCGCGGAGTTTGAACTGGGAGAACAACAGACACGTGCATGGGACATGGCGACAATTTGGGCGGAGTTCTCCGATAAACTGGAACGAAAAATTGCGGGATTTCCTGTTCCGGAAAAAGCAAAGGCAAAGGAAATTGCGGTGCTTCGTAAAAAGATCAGTGATGATTGCTTGCGGGCGGCAGAAGAGGTGTCCGGCATCTATCGTCTCTGTGTTCCGACGGGTGGCGGAAAGACACTTGCTAGTATGCGCTTTGCACTGCGTCATGCGCAGAAATATCATAAGAAACGAATCCTTGTTGTCATTCCATATACTTCAATCATTGACCAGAATGTCAAGGAAATTCGTGAGATCTTTGATCTGGATGCCGCGATTCTGGAGCATCATTCCAATGTCGTTGTTGAGGAGGACGGCGAGGATACAGAGAGCATGGATGTGCGGCGCATCCTGACGGAGCGGTGGGATGTGCCAGTGATCTTTACGACGCAGGTACAGTTTCTGAATACACTGTTTGCGGGAGGCAATACTGCTCTCCGCAGACTGCATGCGCTGGAAGACAGTATTCTGATCTTTGACGAGATTCAGACTCTTCCTGTGCGCTGCACCTATCTCTTCAATGCGGCGATGAATTTCCTCAAGGATTTTTGCCGGGTTACGATAGTTCTCTGCACGGCGACCCAGCCGCCGCTTGCACAGCTGGAGTTCCCCATTGAGATGAGCGAGAATGCAGATCTTACGAGTGATACGACGGAACTGTTTGAGGGATTTCAAAGAGTGCAGATTGAGAATATCTGTAAGGATGGCGGCGCTTCCGTTGATGAAATTGCCGATGAGATTGTGAACAGTGCAGAGGTGCATGGCAATGTACTCTGCATTGTCAACCTCACAAAACAGGCACGGGAACTCTATGCAGCAGTTGTCGAACACCTGTGTGAATTGAAGCAGGATATCCATGTGGTGCATCTCAGCACGAAGATGTGTCCTGCTCACCGTAAGGAAGTTTTGAAATCCGTGCGGACAGAGCTCGCTGGATGCGGGCAGTATCCTGAGCAGCGCCTCATCTGTATCAGCACCCAGCTTATCGAGGCAGGTGTCGACGTATCGTTTCCTGTTGTCTACCGTGCGCTTGCGGGATTTTCCTCCATCGCACAGGCTGCTGGACGCTGCAATCGACACGGGGAGATGGAGCGTGGGCTTGTTCGGCTTTTTTCATTCGAGAATGAGGATCTCAGTCGGCTGGAGGACATCTGGCAGGGGAAAAAGATCGCACTCGATCTGCTCTATCATGCCGAGGCAGATACGATTCTCTCCCCGCACACAATGGAGGACTATTTCTGCAGATTTTATAGAGTGCAGACGGCACGAACGCTGCGCTATCCGATGGCAAGCCAGAATACCATATTCGATTTACTCTCATCCAATGAGGCTGGACTACAGCAGGCACATGAGCACGGGGATGATCCGGCACTCTGGTTCACACACGCCTTTCGTGATGCAGGAAGTGCCTTTGAGGTCATTGACTCGTATACAGAATCAGTTCTTGTCCCCTATGCAGGAGGAAAGGAGATGATTGTCGAATTTAATGACAAACAGTTTGATAAGAAGATGATTGGAAAGCAGATGAGAGCGGCACAGCAATACATGGTCAGCCTGTTTTCCTATGAGGTAAAGAGGCTCTCTGCCCTTGGTGCACTCTGGCAGACGGAGAGCGGGGTCTTATCTCTGCGGGAGGAATACTATGATGAGGCGTTTGGCGTGCAGGTCAATGAACAGCGCAATACGTGCTGCATGATATAAGGAGGTGAAGGCATGAGAAATGCAATCGAGTTTCAGGTCTACGGACGGATGGCGCTCTTTACCGATCCGATTACGAAGATTGGTGGAGAACGCTCCTCATATTCTGTGCCGACCTATCAGGCACTGAAGGGGATTACAGAAAGTATCTACTGGAAACCTACGTTCTATTGGGTCGTGGATGAAATTCGTGTCATGAATCGAATCGCAACGCAGTCGCGTGGGGTAAAACCGCTGAAATATGGCGGCGGCGGAAATGACCTCTCCATCTACAAATATCTGAGCGATGTGTGCTATCAGGTGCGGGCGCATTTTGAGTTCAATCTGCATCGTAAGGAGCTAGCGGAGGACAGAGATGAGCATAAACATCATAATATCGCAAGGCGGATGGTGGAGCGCGGCGGACGACGTGACATCTTTCTCGGCACGCGGGAATGTCAGGGCTATGTGGAGCCTGTGAGATATGGAGCAGGTGAGGGATATTACGATCACGCGGGCGAGATGCCACTCGGCACAATGTTTCACGGATTTAACTATGTCGATGAAACAGGCGGATCTATGTTGCAAGTCCGCCTTTGGCAGCCAGTGATGGAGAATGGTGTGATTCGCTTCCCGCGTCCGGAGGAGTGTACCCTCGTGAGAGACATCCGCCAGGTCAAGAGCAAGCTCTTTGATAAGAACAGTGTCACCTTTGCCGCAGAGGAATACGAACTCCTAGGAGAGGAGGGACGTTTATGAGCTGGATGGAGCAACTGGTACAGACATACGATGAGAATGAGTACTTTGCCGGAAGGGATGATGTTGATGGGATGAAAGCTATGCTGCCCCCCGTTGGTCATATTATCCAGAATGCACAGATCGAGATAACATTGAGTGAGGAGGGGGAGCTGATTCGGGCAGAGGTGATTCCGAAGGAATACCGTTCTACACTGATTCCCTGTACTCCAGACTCGGCATCGCGAACGGGAAATCCTGCGCCGCATCCCTTGCATGATAATCTTTCATTCATTGCAAAAGATTATTGTGTTTTTGCAAATTCCAAGGGAGCAGACAGTCAATATATTGCGTACAAAGAACAGCTTGGAGCATGGGCGATGTTTGATACAAATCCCAAGATACAGGCGGTCTATCGCTATATCAGTAGACATGATGTGATTCATGACTTGATCGGGGCAAAGATCCTCTTTCGAGATGATGCTGGGAAACTGATTGAAAAATGGACGGATAAGGAAGTACCAAAACCGCCTATCTTTAGTGTTGTTGCTGGAAATGTTCTAAAATCTATGGTGAGGTTTCGCGTTATTGTAGATGGAGATGATTGCCCGGAACTGTGGAAAGATACACGGCTACAAAAAGATTATCAGGCATTCTTTCAGCGCAAGTTTTCTCAAACGGAGAAGCAACTCTGCTATGCTACGGGGCAAAGACTCGCGCCTACCGATAAGCATGGAAAGGGCATCCGCTTCCCAGGAGACGGAGCAAAGATCATTTCATCGAATGATGATATAAACTTTACTTTTCGTGGGAAATTTTCCAATGGAGCTGAATGTATCTCCATTGGCTATGAGACATCTCAGAAGGCGATGAATGCACTGATGTGGTTGGTGCGCAGTCAAGGCTATACCGTTGATGGACGTGTATTTCTTGCGTGGGGGAGATGTGGACAGATACCGCCGTCTGTATTCGATGATACGGCGCGCTTGACGCGTCGACGGCGACCTGCAGGAACAGCAAGACCGTCCTCGCTAAAAGGTTGGGCAGAGTCCCTGATAAAGACACTCATGGGCTATCGCCACGAATTCAAGCAGGCAGAGATGAGTCAGGTGAATGTCATGATTCTCGATGCGGCGACGAAGGGGCGTCTCTCGATCTGTTATTACAGTGAGATGGCGGGTGAGGACTTCATCGAACGCATCGAACGCTGGCACAGGCTTGGGCGTTGGCGCCAACATGGCTATGACAGTGAGAAAGATGAGTCGTTTACCTATTTTGGCGTACCGGCTCCGAAGCGTCTGGTCGAGGCTTGTTATGGCGTGAATGTCGGCGATAGTCAGATGAAACTCGAATTGGAGCGCATCTTTTACGCCATTTTACAGGGGAGTCCCCTGCCCGTAGACATGGAGCGCATAGTGATGGGGCGTACAGTAAAGAGATCCGTTTGTGACGGCTACTACGACTGGCGTAGGCAGCTTCTAGAGCCGGCATGCTCCATCATTGTGCGGCGTCTCAACCAAGAGAGGGAGGAATATACAGTGGCACTTGATGAAACGAAGGATGATCGGTCGTATTTGTTCGGTAGGCTCATAGCGGTAGCGGATCAGATGGAACGTGCAACCTTCAGTCGCGATGAACTTGGCAGCCGCACCACGAATGCAATGCGCTATATGGAGATTTTCTCCTCCCGTCCTGCCTCTACATGGATGACCCTCCAAAAAAAGTTGTTGCCTTACCAGCAAAAGAGGGAACTGTATGGCGGGAAAGAGCGCCAGCTGATTAACCGGATTGGCAGTATGTTCAAAGAGGAAGATTTTCTCTCTGACCGCCCGTTGAATGGAAAGTTCTTGTTGGGTTTCTACTGTCAGCAATATGCCATGGAGTTGGCGCGGGAAGAAAAACGTAAGAATAAAGAAACGCTGCAAGAGGAGGAAGTATGATGGCTGTATTAACCAAGAAAATTGACTTTATCGGATTTATTACGGTAGAACGCTCAAATCCAAACGGTGATCCCTTGAATGGAAATCAGCCGCGCACCGATTACGGTGGTTATGGTGAAATCTCCGATGTTTGCCTCAAACGGAAACTACGTAATCGGCTGCAGGACGCAGGAGAGAAGATTCTTGTTCAGTCCAATGAACGTGCCGACGATGGCTGTGACAGCATTCGTGCACGCGTTGAGGAAAATCCTGCGATGGAAAAGCCTCTGAAAATGAAGGACAAGGAGCAGGGACGCACGCGGATCTTTGCGGAAGAGGCCTGTAAGGCATGGATTGATGTGCGAGCATTTGGGCAGGTATTTGCACTCAAGGAGGCAAAAAAACAGGGCGTTGATTCGGTCTCTGTTGGTGTGCGCGGTCCGGTGACACTCCATACAGCAGTCAGTCTCGATCCTGTAACTATCACGGGAGTACAGATTACCAAGAGTGTGAATAACGAGCCAGGGGATAAGAAGGGCTCTGATACGATGGGCATGAAGTATCGCGTTGACTTCGGCGTTTATAAGTTCCAAGGAAGCATCAACGTCCAGCTTGCAGAGAAGACGGGCTTCAGCGAGGAGGATGCGGCAAAGATCAAGGAGGCATTGCGTACAATCTTTGAAAATGATGCATCGTCCGCTCGGCCTGAGGGCAGCATGGAGATGAACCGATTCTACTGGATTGAGCACGGCAGCAAGACCGGAAATACCCCAAGTGCCAAGGTGCATCGCAGCGTTCTTGCGCAGAAAAAAGAGGGAATAGAAACGCCTGCGCGGATAGAAGATTATACCATTGATGATGGTGCTCTCTACGCAATCGACGGAATTCGTATTGAAAAGTATGTCGAGGGGAGTCTGGTCAACTGATATGGGCTATGCTGAAGAAGAGTATCTGATGCTCTCGGAAATACCTCGTTATATATTCTGCCCACGTCAGTGGGCTCTGATTCATTTGGAACAGCAGTGGCAGGATAATGTTTTAACCATTGAGGGAAATGCACTGCATAATAAGGCGCACGATGAAAAGATTAAGGAAAAGCGTGGAAATAAGATTATTGTGCGTGGTATGCGTGTCGCGTCAAGTCAACTTGGAATTTCCGGTGCTTGCGATGTAGTGGAGTTTCATGCAGACCCTTCTGGTGTCTATATTCCTTCATATCATGGTCGGTATCGAATTATTCCAGTAGAGTATAAGCGCGGAAGACCACAAGAAGGAGAGGAATATGTGCTCCAACTGACACTCCAGGCACTCTGTCTTGAGGATATGTTCATGACGGATATTCCGTTTGGCTATCTGTATTATGGGGAGATTCGGCGGCGAGTTAAGGTAGAGTTTTCAAATGAGCTGAAAGAACGGATTCCCGTGCTGGTACAGGAAATGCGGCGGTATATCCAGAGAGAGTATACGCCGCGTGCGAAGCGCCGCAAAGGCTGCAAGAACTGCTCTCTAAACAATATTTGCGTACCGAAACTGAATCGGCTCGGATCTGCTAAGCATTATCTTGAGAGGAGACTGGCAGAAGGATGAAGCCTCTTTTGAATACGCTTTTTGTCAATCAGGATGAGGCATACTTGGCATTAGACGGCGGCAATATTGTAGTCATTCGGGAGGATAAGGAGCTGGCTCGTTTTCCGCTTCATAACTTTGAGCAGATTACAACCTTTGGCTATACGGGTGCAAGCCCTGCACTCATGCGGAAATGCGCAGAGGAGAATATTGCCTTGACCTTCATGAGCCCGGAGGGGAGATTTCAGGCGCGCGTTATCGGCAAGATGAACGGTAACGTTCTCTTGCGTAGGGAGCAGTACCGTCGTGCAGATAATGAGACAGACAGCCTCGCACTTGCGAAGAACTTTATCCTTGGCAAGATCTATAATGCGCGTTGGGTGATGGAGCGTACGCGCAGAGACTACGCCATGCGAATTGATGGGGAGAAATTTCAGAGTGTCAGTGATTTTCTTCGGACATCCTGTCATGAGGCAACGTGTGCATCTGCCTTGGAGGAACTCCGTGGTATCGAAGGAAAGGCTGCCGTCAGCTATTTCTCTGTGTTTGATGATATGATACTCAAACAGAAAGAAGAGTTCTTTTTCACTGAGCGTAATCGTCGGCCACCGCTTGACAACATGAATTGTCTCTTATCCTTTCTCTATGCACTTCTCATGAATGACGTGGGAGCAGCGCTTGAGGGAGTAGGTTTGGACTCCTACGTTGGATTTCTTCACCGAGATCGCCCAGGACGGCAGTCGCTTGCGCTCGACCTGATGGAGGAATTGCGGCCAATGGCGGATCGCACTGCATTTTCTATGGTTAATACCAAGAAAATCAGTGGAAAGGACTTTCACATGGAAGAGGGAGGCGCAGTATATCTGACCGATGATGGTCGTAAGAAAATTCTGGAGGCGTGGCATACACACAAAGAGAGTATGATGACACATCCTTTTTTAGAAGAAAAAATCAAATGGGGACTTGTTCCGCATGTGCAGGCGATGCTGCTTGCACGCCATCTGCGTGGTGATCTTGATGCTTACCCGCCATTTTTGTGGAAGTAGGTATTTGCCATGTACGTTTTAATCACTTATGATATTAGTACCGTTGATGCTGACGGGAGAAGGCGTTTGCGGCAGGTCGCGCGAAAATGTAGAGCCTACGGACAGCGTGTGCAGAACTCTGTCTTTGAGTGTAAGGTTGATCCGACGCAGTGTAAGCAGTTGGAGCTTGCGCTGCTGGATATCATCGACCTGCAGGAAGACAGTCTTCGATTCTACTATCTTGGCAAAGACAAAGGACCGAAAGTAACGCACTATGGTGTTAAGGAATCCTATGACCTGGAGGCCGCTATTATCATCTGAGCATGTTGTATGAGTGCGAAGGTGAAGTGAACAGAAAATGACAAAAAAATCTAGGTGCGAGAATCACGTTATAGGAGGTGCGTGAGACTTAGGCACTGAGAAAATCATATTTGTGGAGGAGAATACCCATAAATATGTGGCAAAAGGAGGAAGTCGTGCCTCCAGTTGCTGTCGCGCCCCGCACGGGGCGCGTGGATTGAAACAGAGCATCACGCTCCTCCTGTGTGCCGGATGCCGTCGCGCCCCGCACGGGGCGCGTGGATTGAAACTCCATGCAGGTCATGCAGATGGAGGCGGCGCAGGGTCGCGCCCCGCACGGGGCGCGTGGATTGAAACTCAACCCATTTGATGGTTTCGCGGCAGGTCTGAGTCGCGCCCCGCACGGGGCGCGTGGATTGAAACCTCGCATTCGGCTACGATGCGGACGAAATTATCGTCGCGCCCCGCACGGGGCGCGTGGATTGAAACTCCAAGGTTGTGGATGTCCTGCTGGATGTGGGGGTCGCGCCCCGCACGGGGCGCGTGGATTGAAACATCCACCCTCGCCGGAACATCAACGCGCCCACCCGTCGCGCCCCGCACGGGGCGCGTGGATTGAAACAACGATCCACTCTGCGACCTTCTCGCGGTACGTGTCGCGCCCCGCACGGGGCGCGTGGATTGAAACATCAACAACACGGACGGACTGGACAAAAACTACCGTCGCGCCCCGCACGGGGCGCGTGGATTGAAACAACATGCAGACGGCGGGATTCGCCGTCGTCGATCGTCGCGCCCCGCACGGGGCGCGTGGATTGAAACCTCTGGAAGCGTCGAAAAAAGGGCATAAAAAAAGGTCGCGCCCCGCACGGGGCGCGTGGATTGAAACGCAAGGCACTCAGTCGCCGCAAGGGACTGCAGCGGTCGCGCCCCGCACGGGGCGCGTGGATTGAAACACCGCATCCGAGGAGCAAGTGAGAGCGCTGCAAGGTCGCGCCCCGCACGGGGCGCGTGGATTGAAACATGAATACGCGCATCCACTGGACGGCGAAAGTGGGTCGCGCCCCGCACGGGGCGCGTGGATTGAAACTAAGACGGAGGGTTCTGTTGGCCGTATGCTCCAGTCGCGCCCCGCACGGGGCGCGTGGATTGAAACATCAGGCAGTGCATGAATGGCGCAGAATCGTACGTCGCGCCCCGCACGGGGCGCGTGGATTGAAACTGTAAGACGCTGAATAACGGGCATAAAATCCATAGTCGCGCCCCGCACGGGGCGCGTGGATTGAAACATCCGTCATCGTTATATCAACGGGGATGGTGGACGTCGCGCCCCGCACGGGGCGCGTGGATTGAAACATCGTCGCATGGGGGCATGTGTCCGACAAGAGCGGTCGCGCCCCGCACGGGGCGCGTGGATTGAAACATCAAATGGTGAATGAGGAAACGTGGCTGACGGGGTCGCGCCCCGCACGGGGCGCGTGGATTGAAACGCGCCCATAGCGGAGAGTGCATTTCCCGTCATCGTCGCGCCCCGCACGGGGCGCGTGGATTGAAACGCCGTGAGCAAGCAGACAATATCCGAGGGGGGGGTCGCGCCCCGCACGGGGCGCGTGGATTGAAACTCCGATGAGTCCGATCGTCGGCGCAGTGACAATGTCGCGCCCCGCACGGGGCGCGTGGATTGAAACAACGGGACAGTCTGCCTGTGCGTTGTAGAAAAACGTCGCGCCCCGCACGGGGCGCGTGGATTGAAACGCCAAAGCAGAGGAAAAGCGGCGACAGGATTTGGTCGCGCCCCGCACGGGGCGCGTGGATTGAAACTCGTAGAGACCTATCTGGACATCGACCACAACCAGTCGCGCCCCGCACGGGGCGCGTGGATTGAAACCAAGTGGAGCGTCCAGACGGACGGAAGATACAGGTCGCGCCCCGCACGGGGCGCGTGGATTGAAACATATACGTCAACCCGCTGATCATCCGGCGGCAGCGTCGCGCCCCGCACGGGGCGCGTGGATTGAAACCACCTCGGCAAGCTCTATCGGCAACAGAAGTACGTGTCGCGCCCCGCACGGGGCGCGTGGATTGAAACACCTATTCCTGCCGCAGCGCCTGTTACTATCACGGGTCGCGCCCCGCACGGGGCGCGTGGATTGAAACGCCTTCACGTCGGCGCTTGCGCCCATAGCAGAGGTCGCGCCCCGCACGGGGCGCGTGGATTGAAACTTTCAGACCATGGCGAATGGGATCAGCGGTCTGAGTCGCGCCCCGCACGGGGCGCGTGGATTGAAACGTATGGAATCCGACGACGGAAACGTATGAGCGTGGTCGCGCCCCGCACGGGGCGCGTGGATTGAAACAACTGGAAGCGTCCGTACCAATCATGCAGATGCAGTCGCGCCCCGCACGGGGCGCGTGGATTGAAACACGCAGGAAATGGAAGCTCGAATGGCGCAACATCGTCGCGCCCCGCACGGGGCGCGTGGATTGAAACGTTTCCGATATAGAACCACACGATCATCGTATGCGTCGCGCCCCGCACGGGGCGCGTGGATTGAAACATCGAGCAGCTGAAGCTGCGGTACGGCGCACCGCGTCGCGCCCCGCACGGGGCGCGTGGATTGAAACAATCTGAAGTTAAGGATGTAGCTACCATAGCATGTCGCGCCCCGCACGGGGCGCGTGGATTGAAACTCAGCAGAACAGCAAGGTGAGGCGTGGGGGAAAGGTCGCGCCCCGCACGGGGCGCGTGGATTGAAACATAATGATATCGTGTAGTATCCCATCGGGGGGAGTCGCGCCCCGCACGGGGCGCGTGGATTGAAACAAAAATTACAGTGCAAAAACAAAAGAATAGTAGGTCGCGCCCCGCACGGGGCGCGTGGATTGAAACGACGATACGGCGGCGATAGTGACCGCTTGCGCGGTCGCGCCCCGCACGGGGCGCGTGGATTGAAACGCATAATGGTGACTCGCCGCGCATATCGGCGGCGTCGCGCCCCGCACGGGGCGCGTGGATTGAAACTCCTTGGAAAGAACTACTATGACGTTAAGAAGTGTCGCGCCCCGCACGGGGCGCGTGGATTGAAACAAAGACACAGAGCAGTTCAATGCTCTTATGCAGAGTCGCGCCCCGCACGGGGCGCGTGGATTGAAACTCCTTTGTGCAGGATGACCGCGATCCAAATGTCGTCGCGCCCCGCACGGGGCGCGTGGATTGAAACCTAGATATGAGGTAGGTACTCTAGTACCTAGACGTCGCGCCCCGCACGGGGCGCGTGGATTGAAACAATCCACCAGAAGCTCTATATGAGTTGTCAAGGTCGCGCCCCGCACGGGGCGCGTGGATTGAAACGCCCTGTGGACGTGTCCCAGACGCGACAACAACGGTCGCGCCCCGCACGGGGCGCGTGGATTGAAACATAGGTGAGTCTATCTAACGGCGATACCTACAAGGTCGCGCCCCGCACGGGGCGCGTGGATTGAAACACCTATACGGATGCGGCAAATGACTACAACCGTGGTCGCGCCCCGCACGGGGCGCGTGGATTGAAACACCTCCCAAAAGCCAAAAATGACATTGAAAACGCGTCGCGCCCCGCACGGGGCGCGTGGATTGAAACACCGGAAATGAGACGGTATGTCCCATCGCCATTGGTCGCGCCCCGCACGGGGCGCGTGGATTGAAACACATCAAGCCGGTAGTGGATGGATCCGTCGTCCCGTCGCGCCCCGCACGGGGCGCGTGGATTGAAACACTGATGAGGACGCGAATTCTTCCGGCGGCAAAGGTCGCGCCCCGCACGGGGCGCGTGGATTGAAACCGCCCATTCGAGCTGCATGAGCGTCTTTCCGAGGTCGCGCCCCGCACGGGGCGCGTGGATTGAAACATGTAAACCTGTTTGCTTTTTGCCTTTGCCATTGTCGCGCCCCGCACGGGGCGCGTGGATTGAAACATCTACACGAACAGCACCGCACGAGAACTCACCGTCGCGCCCCGCACGGGGCGCGTGGATTGAAACACCGATGAGAGCGTATACCTTGCGCCGCTGTTCGTCGCGCCCCGCACGGGGCGCGTGGATTGAAACTCAAGCACTCCGTACTTGATGCCAAGCCATGAAGGTCGCGCCCCGCACGGGGCGCGTGGATTGAAACATTTTGACGGCGGTGATGGCGGCGGGGACGATGGTCGCGCCCCGCACGGGGCGCGTGGATTGAAACACACCAGTAACGACAAATCTACCTTTGCCGCCGGTCGCGCCCCGCACGGGGCGCGTGGATTGAAACCGTTGCCATCCCGCGCCGCCCGCGCTTTATCGCGGTCGCGCCCCGCACGGGGCGCGTGGATTGAAACGCGGGCGGATGGCTTGGCGTCGCAGCGGCGATTGTCGCGCCCCGCACGGGGCGCGTGGATTGAAACACCCCATAATTTTATCCAACCCCCGTCCCGACG
>ERZ773083.1687-NODE-1687-length-14660-cov-98.093598_pt1 | contig 14660 bp, 13 predicted proteins | sample MGYA00511465_ERZ773083 | MGnify/ENA primary metagenome ERZ773083 (study PRJEB29015, sample SAMEA2738001) | human oral metagenome | biome: human oral; feature: human-associated habitat; material: dental | place: China | collected 2060 ... | reverse complement strand
CGGTGGGTAAGTTCCTCAATGCTGAGACTGAGGTAGATAATATCGTCGGTGGAGTAGAGGAGCGGATTTATTCACTGGGCGAGCTGGAAGTTACCAGTCAGCAGATCGGTGATTTCGTTCTGGATGAACTGGCTGAGCGCAATGAGGTGGCATATGTTCGCTTCGCCAGCGTCTACCGAGAGTTTAAGAGCGCTGATGAGTTCGCACAGGCGCTAGGTGAGCTGCGCAAGAGTCGTCAGGCAGGACAAGCTAAAGATTAATAGGAGGTGGGAATGCGTGTAGTGATGGTTTATCGAGAGAAGTCCGAGCACCGCATGGCGGTCGAGACCTTTCTCAGGGAATACCGCTATCGGACAGGGCGAGAGATCGAGACGCTTGACCCTGACACTAGAGAGGGCGTGGCTTTTTGCCGCCTGTACGATATCGTCGAGTATCCTACTATCGTAGCAGTAACCGATGACGGCGTGCTCTATCAGAGGTGGCGAGGCGCCCAACTGCCCACTATCAATGAAGTACAGTCCGCCGCCCTGGCTTAGCTTATTGGCTTTTCACTAAATCTCTCACTCTTCATCTGCATCATCATTTCCTTCAGACCCGCCTGGCTGGCTCGTGTGCTGCTGTGCTACAAGCGCACACAGTCTTCAGGAAATGGCTGACGCAGACGAAGGACGAAAGACACCCTTTAGTGCGATAAAAAATGATAGTGCGTAAGAGTAGGGCGATGTGGTTGACGAAGACTGTTGATATAACAGCTAGATAGCAATTGCACGTGGTGACTTGTACGTCGCCAGGTCTGAGGAGACCATGTGCCCTGCTCTGAGCTATAAGACTTAATTATTTATTATGCGTACGTAATTTCCCTAGTCTCATTCCTTAATCTAATCTCAATTAAAGCAGGCATTCCTAGGTACGAGTAGTACAGTGTGGTTGACGAAGGCTGTTGATATATCAGTAAGCTATCCAGTGCACGTGGTAGTTTATACGGTGCCAAGCCTGAGGAGACCACCTGTACTACTCGCACCAACTCAAGCTATACGTGGAGGGGAAATTGCCGACCCTGTCAGGACAACTTTAAGAATCCATTGTGCACAAGGGTGTTATACTAAGACTGTAGTAGATTAATTAAAGCGACTAAGGAGGCACTTATGGCGCAGCTATGGGGCGGGCGATTCACCCACCAGATGGACAAGCAAGCATATGACTTTAACGCATCGATCGCCTTTGACCGTCGCCTCTTACCACAAGACATCCGTGGCAGCATCGCTCACGTCAAAATGCTCGCCAAGCAAAAAATCCTGACTAACGCCGAGCGTGACCAAATAGTCAAAGGACTGGAAGAAATCCGGCAAGCCGTCATGGCCGGCGAGCTGGCCATCACTGACCAATACGAAGACATCCATAGCTTCGTCGAGGCATGCTTGATCGATAAAATCGGTGACGTAGGTAAGAAAATGCATACCGGTCGGAGTCGTAATGACCAGGTAGCACTGGACATGAAGCTCTACGCCAGAGACGAGATCGACCGACTGAATGAACTCATCCGTGACCTGCTGGAGACTCTGCTGGCTACCATGCGGCAGCATATTGATACCTTTATGCCGGGCTTCACCCATCTGCAGAAAGCTCAGCCGATCACTCTGGCGCATCACCTCGGGGCTTATTTCGAGATGTTTAAGCGTGACCATCAGCGCCTGGTCGATATCCGGCGCCGGCTTAATACCTGCCCCTTGGGCTCAGGGGCACTGGCCGGGACGACTTATCCGCTGGACTCGCAGTATGTAGCCGAGCAGCTCGGCTTTAGTGAGCCGACAGCCAATAGCATAGATGGCGTGTCCGACCGGGATTATCTGCTGGAGCTCCTCTCGACACTAGCCATTATCATGATGCATCTGAGTCGATTTAACGAGGAAGTGATCATCTGGAATAGCGACGAGTATCGCTTCGCTCTCTTAGACGACAGCTTTAGCACCGGTAGCAGTATCATGCCCCAGAAAAAGAACCCGGATATCGCTGAGCTGATCAGAGGTAAGACGGGGCGGGTCTATGGTAGCCTGATGTCTCTACTGACTACCATGAAAGGGCTGACGCTGGCCTATAACAAGGACATGCAAGAGGATAAAGAGGGCGTCTTTGATGCCATTGATACCGCTAAGGGCTGCCTGTTTCTCTTCACCGGCATGCTCAAGACGATGAAGTTTGACACCGAGCGGATGGCGGAGAGTGCCGGACGAGGCTATACCAATGCGACTGATGTAGCGGATTACCTGGTGGGGAAAGGAGTGCCTTTCCGAGATGCCCACGGTATCGTCGGGCGCTTGGTGCTGGAGTGTATCGCCCAAGGGGTCTCGCTCAACGATCTGCCACTGGCGGACTATCAGCGGATATCGCCGGTCTTTGCTCAGGACGTCTACCGGGCGATTAGCCTGGAGTCGTGCGTTAACCGACGTTTGACTACCGGAGCACCCGGTCACGAAGCGATGCTTGACGAGATCAAGGCTAGTCAGCAGTACCTAGAGGACTACCAGATGGAGTAGGCTAGCTTGGCGTCGGACTTGGAGCAGCGTCTCCGGTTCGGCAGACTAATAACGAGTGAACGGAAAGTATGGCGGACGAGGTGTGGACGAAGCCGAGTAAGTAAAGGAGACGAAATGACTAATATGAACCGGGCTAATCACGACCGACCGGAGCCAGAAGGTAATCCGCTACCTTGGGATGACATAGATACAGCAGCTATGCCGGCAGACCAGGTGGTCAGCGCGCTGGAGGCGCGACTGAGGGAAGATATCGAGAATATCGGTCGAGATGAGACCGAGCACAATGGCGTCAAGCCGGTTGAAATCTATGATAGAGCCTACGAGTGTAAAGTCTTGGCTGACTCCGTGTCGCCCGAGGGAGCACGGCTAACGACGATGGAAGTGACCTTCCCCAGGATAATCCTGGCGGAGATGAACACCCACCGAGTATTTAGTCGCAATTCCGCCTCAAGTCGGGCGATCCCGATTAAGAAGCGAATTGAGATGGTCAAGAAGCACCCCTACGTCCCTGAGTATTGGGGTAAGTTACAAAAGGGGATGACGGCCGATGAGCAGATTGACCGGGAGCTTCGTCAGCAAGCCAAAGAGACTTGGCTGGACGCCCGAGATCATGCCGTTAAGTACGCCGAGGAACTAGCCATTCTGGGCATTCATAAGCAAACGGTCAGTCGTCTGCTCGAGCCATTTCTATGGCAGGTGGCGATCATATCGTCTACCGAATGGGATAACTTCTTCCGCTTGCGCACCTCACCGGCGGCTCAGCCGGAGATGCGGGCGATCGCCGAGCTAATGCAGGAGGCGCACGAGATTAGCGTGCCTAATGAGGTCAAGCCGGGCGAGTGGCATTTGCCGCTCGTCAAGTATGAGGAGAAGCGGGAGATACCGTCCGAAGATCAGCCCTGGGTCTCGGCGGGGCGCTGTGCCAGAGTGAGCTACATGAAGCAGGAAGACGAACGGGACTGGCATAAAGACCGAGACCTATGCCAAAACATCGCCAAGATGGGACACCGTTCGCCGCTAGAGCACGTGGCAACACCGCTTGAAGATGCTAGCGAATGGAGCGGCAATTTCCGAGGCTGGAAGCAGCTCCGCAAGACCATGCCCGAGCCAAGCAGTCAGACTTGACCAGCATGCTTTATGACGATCAAACAGTCTTAGCCAATGATACGATTAGCTCGATATTGACCGATTGTCAGCTAGACGAACAGGCAATGTCATTCTTACGAGAGCATGGCGTGACTATAGACAGCTAGGGGCGGCTGGATAGGCTTGCTAAGGTGCTATACTGGATGGTGAGCAATGAGATCACCCTCCCTGCGGGAGGCTGTGGTTTAGAGTGGGGTATAGATAGTATGACTAATGATGAAGCCGTCAAGATATTTAACCGGCAGCGAGTGCGGACACACTGGGACGAGGAGGCTGAGAAGTGGTACTTCTCGATAGTTGACGTGGTGGCGATTCTGACGGATAGTGCCGATGCTCGTAAATATTGGAGCAAGCTTAAACAACGCTTAAAGGCTGAAGGAAATGAAACGGTGACAAATTGTCACCAGTTGAAAATGCTTGCCATAGATGGCAAGATGCGCTTAACTGACGTCGCCGACACCTTTGAGAAGAATCAGGAGATTGCTAGGCGGAGTGATAAAGTTGCTGGTGTTTTTTGCAGACAGAATTATTTTTCTCGAAATAGGCAGAGTAAGTTGCTAAACTAGAAAAGAAGCAAGGATATGGCGAATAATAATCTTACATCAGCAAAGAAAGCTCGTAATGATGAGTTCTATACACAATACGAAGACATCCAAAAGGAAGTCCAAGCGTATATCGACTACGATCCAGACGTGTTCCGGGGTAAGGTCGTGTATCTTAATTGTGATGATCCGTACGAGAGCAACTTTTTCAAATTTTTTGCCAATAAATTCAATGCCTATGGAATCAAAAAGCTGGTTGCTACTAGTTACTTTAATTCACCAGTGGCAGGAACCGAGTTGCAAGTTGCACTTTTGCCAAATATACCAGATAAAGAGATTTCGCCAGTTAAAAAATCTTCACCGCAGACTAATACGACAACCGAAAATGGCGAGACAAAAGGTCGGGTGATTGAAATTACTGAAGTGGCTGATGAAAATGGCGACGGCATATATGATCTGGAAGATATTAAAAGAATTATTCAGGCTAATGGCGGTGGTAGGCTGCTAAAGGGTGATGATGATTTTCCGCCAGGCGATTTTCGTTCGAAAGAATGTGTCGAATTATTGAAACAGGCTGATATCGTGGTGACTAATCCGCCGTTCTCGCTATTTCGTGAATACGTGGCACAGCTATTTGAATACGATAAGAAGTTTTTGATCATTGGTAATATGAACGCAATTACGTATAAAGAGGTTTTTCCGAAAATTAAAGAGAATAAAATGTGGTTAGGGGTAACTGGATTTAATCAAGGAATGTTCTTTTTTGTGCCTGATGATTTTATTCATGCAAAAACTTATAAATTTGAAAAGAAGGGTCCAGATGGCAGGAAGATAAATCGAGTTGCTGGTGTGTGTTGGTTTGCAAATATCGATCACGGCAAGCGTCACCAACCGTTAGAGCTAATGTCAATGGAGCAAAATAAAAAATTTAATAACTCTATAATAAAATCGGAGCTTGCTTATAAGAAATATGATAACTATGATGCAATTGAAGTTCCATTAGTTCAGGCGATACCTAATGATTACGATGGCGCTATGGGTGTACCGATTACTTTCTTAGATAAATATAATCCAGATCAGTTTGAGATTATTAAATTTAGGCATGGCAACGACGAAAAAGACTTAGCCGTTAACGGAAGAACGCCATATTTTAGGATATTAATTAAGCGCAGGAAAGGATCAGAAAAATGATTGCTAATCTAAAAAAATACACTATTGCCGAGGTTACCAAGGGCTTTACCTATAATGAGTTTGAAGGAAAGGGTCTGTTTGGTTTGAGCGGCAAGTTGACAATTCAACCAGAGTATCAGCGTAACTATATTTATGCTGACGGCAAGAAAGATGTTGCGGTTATTGAGTCGATATTAAAAGGCTACCCGATTGGTCTAATTTATTTTAATAAATTAGAGGATGGCAACTTGGAAGTTTTGGACGGACAGCAACGAATTACATCGATTGGTCGATTTATTGAAGGGCGCTTCTCGATTGTGCGCAATGGTAATCAGACGCATTTTGATTCTTTGCCGCAGGATTTGCGCCAGAAGATACTAGAGACAGAGCTTTTGGTGTATGAGTGTGAAGGCACGGAGAGTGAAATCAAGGAATGGTTTAAGACGATTAATATTGTTGGTGTACCGCTTAATGAGCAGGAACTGCTAAATGCTATTTATTCCGGACCTTTTGTGACACTAGGTAAGGAAACTTTTTCAAACTCCAGAAACTCAAAAATCGCCATGTGGAGTGTATATATTAATGGTGATGCTAAACGGCAAGATTTTTGGCATGTGGCGCTGGGGTGGATTGCAACGACAAAAGGAATGACGATTTCGGAGTACATGTCACAGCATAGATTTAATGATTCTATTGCAGAGGTGCAAACTTATTTTGATACGGTGATAAACTGGGTATCAAATACCTTTAATCAAGTCGAGAAAGAAATGCGCGGTCTGGAATGGGGAAGGCTATATGAAGAATATCACGGGTTTTCTTATGATTCTGACCAAATTTCCGCAAAAGTTAGTGAGTTATACGGTGACCCATTTGTAAAAAATCGTAAGGGGATCTTTGAATATGTCTTGGGGTTATATTCTGGGCAGAAAGGTGATCTCGGTGATACGAAATTACTTGAAGTTAGGGTGTTTGATGACGCCACCAAACAAATTGTCTATAAAAAGCAGACTGAAATTGCGGAAGAAAAAGGTATATCCAACTGCTCGTATTGCGCCATAGGCCATGATGCTAATAAGGCAAAGATATGGAAGCTAAATGAAATGGACGCTGATCATGTTAGCGCTTGGAGTAAGGGAGGTACGACCTCAATGGAGAATTGCGAGATGCTATGTAAATCACATAATAGAGCGAAAGGAAATAAGTAATGAAATTCAAACACGGTACACGTCGGCGGGCGATATTATGCGAAAATATTTTGGTAAGAAACCAGACTCTCATTTCAAAGCAAACAATACAATCGTGACAGTTGCTGATGAGGGTCTAGTGCAGGCGATGAAGGAGTTAGAGGAGAATGTTAATAAGCAAGGTTGATAAACTAAGGAGATTAAAATGATTTATGCATTTATTGATGCGCAAAACGTCTATAAAGGCGTACAGAGTGATGGTTGGTTGCTGGATTGGCGCAAGTTCCGCGTGTATTTGCGCGATAAGTATCGGGTAGAGAAAGCATTTATTTTTATCGGATATATGTCGCAGTATCAGGATTTATATTCATTACTACAAGAAAGCGGTTATATTTTGGTATTTAAGCCGGTTGTAGTGTACGGTGCTGGCGAGGTCAAGGGTAATGTCGATGCTGAGTTAATTGTCGAGTGTTGGCGACGAGAGAAGGAATACTCGCAGGCAATTATTATTACTGGCGACGGAGATTTTACGCCGTTGGTAAAAATATTGCAGGATAAGGATAAGTTTATGCGCATTATCGCGCCGAATAGGAAGTATGCCTCAAGCTTGCTCAGAAAGGCGGTCGGTAGCCATATTACCTTTATGCAGGAGATTTCGCAAAAAGTTAAGCGCAGAAAGGGGTTAAAAAGATGAAAAGACCCCGCAGGGACAAACCACGGCGAGGGATTTTCGATATTGAATACTCTCATTATATAGAATATGACGATAAAAAACAAGGAGGAAAGTAATGAAATTCAAACACGGTACACGTCGGCGGGCGAGTGAATACGAGCCGGATTTGGTGCAGTGGTGGAAAGACCACCGGACCTTTGAGAAGTCAGTTGAGATGCGTAGTCCGGCCAACGCCTATGTCTTTTATGATGGGCCACCTTTTATCACCGGCGTGCCTCACTTCGGCACCTTGCTTAGCTCGATCATCAAGGATGTCGTGCCTCGCTATCAGACGATGCGGGGGCGACGAGTCGAGCGTCGTTGGGGCTGGGATTGCCATGGTCTGCCGGCAGAGAATTTCGTCGAAAAGCAGCTGAGCATTACTGACCGACGCCAGATCGTAGCAGACTCTCATCAGCCTGCGCCGTTAGATAAAGATGGCAAGCCTCTGCCGACCATTAGTCTGGAGAAGTATATCCGGACAGCTCGGGATTCGATGATCGCTAATAGCGAAGCTTGGCAGGGCGTGATCGACCGCATCGGTCGCTGGGTAGATTTCAAGGGCGCTTATCGTACCATGGACAAGGATTTCATGGAGAGTGTCTGGTGGGCGTTTAAGCAGCTCTATGAAGCAGGCAAGATCTACGAGGGTAAAAAGGTGCTGATGTACGATACCAAGTTTGCCACCCCAGTCAGCAAGGCCGAGGTGACTATGGACAACGACGCTTATCAGACGGTGACCGACCCTAGTGTCTATGTGAAGTTTCGGCTAGAAAATCGATGTGATATTGACCCTTATGATGAAAATGCTAACCTTGATGTATATTTGCTAGCCTGGACGACTACGCCGTGGACATTGCCAGCAAATACAGCCTTGGCCGTTAACAAGGATGCCGAATATGTCAAAGTTAGGGTACAAGATGAGATTCTTATCCTGGCTAAAGAGCTGGTTGAAAAAGTGATGGTTGATGACAAAAAGCAACCAATAGAATTCGAGATGCTAGATGATGCTACCGTAAAGGGTGCCGATTTGGTGGGCAAAAAGTATCAACCGCTATTTGGTGACGTGACGAAAAATGAGCTCGATGTTACGTTTGATACGGGTGAAAAAGCAACAATTCTGGCCAGCAGGGGTGAATACAGAGTGTATGCGGCAGATTTTGTACAGCTTGAATCTGGGACAGGAATTGTCCATATCGCACCGGCTTATGGTGAGGATGATTTTAATCTGGCGCTGGATAACAACATCCCGGTTGTTCATGTGATTGATGACGATGGTTACTATATGGATGGTGAGTATAAAGGGCGAGAAGTCTGGTCTAGCAACAAATACATCGCTAAAGACTTGGCGGAGCGGGGGATCGTCTGGCGGATTGAGTACATCCGGCACGAGTATCCCTTTAACCCTCGGAGCAAGCAACGGATCATGTATCGGGCGATACCGTCGTGGTTTATGGATATCGGGGAGGAGAAGCCACTCCTGCTGGAGCAAAACGAGAATATCAACTGGTTCCCGGCTCATCTCAAGCACGGCCGCTTCGCTAAGAATATTGACCAGGCACCCGACTGGAACTTGAGCCGGGATCGTTTCTGGGCGTCGGCAATGCCGGTCTGGAAAGGCGATAAGGGTACGGTGCGGGTGGTCGGCTCGTATGCCGAGCTAGCCGAGCTAAGCGGGGTGGAGCTGGATGATTACCATCGCCCCTGGGTTGACTCCATCACCTTTGATATCGACGGCGAACATTTTAAGCGGGTGGACAAAGTACTGGACTGCTGGTTTGAGTCTGGCTCGATGCCTTTTGCTCAGCTGCATTATCCCTTTGACAATAAAGAGAAGTTTGAGCAGAACTACCCGGCGGATTTCATCGTCGAGTATGTCGCTCAGGTACGAGCCTGGTTTTACTATGTCCATGTGGTCAATACGACGCTGGCCAGTATCGGGGCGTTTGGTACTGAGCGGGCTAAGCCAACAGCTCAGATGAATGCTTATCGCAATGTCATTACCACCGGTGTGATCGCCGGTAATGACGGGCGCAAGATGAGCAAGTCGCTCGGTAATTATACCGACCCTAATGAGCTGATGGATCAGTACTCGGCAGATGCGTTGCGCTTCTTACTGCTGGCATCACCGCTCCTAAATGGCGAGGACTACGCCCTGCTCGATAAGGACGTCTCTGATGTAGCCCGCAAGCTGGCTATGATCTGGAATATGTACGATTTCTTCACTATGTATGCCGAGGTAGACGAGTTTACATTTCCGTACGATACGTCACCTTCGGATGCATTTATCGTGCACCGTATCACCGATACAGCTCACTCCGATACTCCCGAATCTTCGTCTCGCACCGGGACTGAGAACTCGTTTCAGATTAGTGTCGATATCGATAAATTATCCAACCCGCTTGATCGCTGGATAGTCTCTCGGGTGCATCAGTTGACCGACCATGTCGCTAAGTTTATGAATCAGTACAATATCCCAGATGCTCTCAGTGCGGTGATTCCTTTTGTCGACGACGCTTCTAATTGGTATGTTCGGCGTAGCCGACGTCGCTTCTGGAAGAGTGAGGATGATGCCGATAAAGCTCAGGCGTATCAGACGCTGCATTACGTCCTGGTGCGTCTGAGCCTGGTACTGGCACCGTTTACACCTTTCTTAGCTGAGGAGCTATATCAGCACTTGACTGGCGGTGAGTCGGTTCACCTGCTGGACTGGCCGACCGACAGCCCAGTTGACGAACGAGTCTTAGCTGATATGCGCCGGACCAGAGAGCTGATCGCCGGCGGGCTGGCTCTGCGGATGGAGCGAACCGACGACTACGGTCAGATCAAGATCCGTCAGCCGCTTAGCTATGCCAGCTATACAGGCGAGAGGCTGGGCAGCTACTACGAAAAGATTATGCAGGAAGAGCTCAATGTCAAAAGAGTTAGCTGGGTGGAAGATCTGGCGAAGTATCAGGTGTCGGGTGTGGTCAATGAGGCTGAGACTGAGGCGTGGCTAGAGCTAGACAAGCACCTCACGCCTGCACTGGAGGCGGAAGGGCTGTCTCGTGAAGTCATCCGGGTGGTGCAGAAAGCTCGCAAGGACGCCGGGCTAAGTGTGGACGACCGAATCTTACTGACACTATCGACCGATGATACCAAGCTAAACTCGGCGATCGATACCTGGAGCGATAGCATCATGGCGGAGACGCTGACTGCCGCTTCACTAGCGGAAGATCAGCCGGCTGATTATACGACGACGGTTAAGGTAGCCGGCTCAGTCTTGAGGCTTGAGCTGGCCAAAGCGGAAGTGAGGAAATAGCGGTGAACGAAGCGGTGGGGCAGCCGGTAGCAGGTAACGGGCGTCGGCGGCGGGGGCTATCAATCGTGGCGACGCTGATCATCTCACTGGGTGTGGGCTTCGTGGTCTGGCATATCGGCTCGGTGGTAGATTGTAATAAGGCTCTTAGTGGCTATCGTCAGCAGAAGCAGGCACTGGAGTGGGCGGTCAGAGATAGCGCCGACCAGGCTAAGGTGACGGTCGATGATGTGCCGACCGGGCAGAAGCAGGCGGTCGAGCGCTTGCAGGCTGATATAAAGAGGGCCCAGGCACTGCTAAATAAATCGGTTGACGAGCACCAATGCGCCAGTACCAATCAGACGGTCGCTATCACCGAGGCGGGGGTGAGACTACAGGCTAGCTCGGGTGAGCTGAAAGAGCTGGCTGGTCTGCTGACGACCGAGGCGGAGATAGTCAAGCAAGCCCGCCACGCCAAGCAACTCAACGACGCTCGGGTGGCACTGCGCTCGACTATTCTGTCGGCGAAGCGGTTAGCCGGTAGTCAATGGATGCGAGCTGAGACTCGGACTAAGCTTAATCAGACTATCGCTAATGCTAGCACCTACCTGGAGAGTACAAACGTGGCTAGCATCGGGCAGGCTCGCCAGCAGATGGATAGCTTGATCGATCAGATCAACCAGCTGATCTCAGCGACTAACGCTGAGCTACTCCAGATAGAAGAGCGTCTGCGAGCGACACCGACGGTGGCGGACGGTAGTGGCAATTACACTCAGTCGGCGACTAATATCGTCAATGCGGCGGGGCTCAAAGTGGTCTGGGGGCTGGAGCAGATGCGGGGCTACTGCGCTATCACTGAGCAAAATATCGCTAGCTGGATGGCGGCCTTTTGTACCGGCGCTCCGGGTAATGTCTACATCAATAGCCGGATGAGCGCTCGGGCTTCTTTCGACCGTTATTTTGCTGATGCTATGCGCCACGAAGTGGGGCATTATCTGATCTTTCGACGCTGCGGTACGACTGAGCCCGCTTCGATCGGTAGCCAGGCTAACGCCGAGTCGACGGCCAGCTCGTATGCGGTGCTCTACCTGGGGGCAAATGCCAACACGCTGAACCGAGCCACCGATGCTCGCTACCACATGGACGAGCTGTCCGACCAAGCCGCCGCCCGCATCCACGCCGGACAGTGCGAGTAAGGCGGGGGAGCATGCTGTGGCCTGTCCAGCACCTAGCAGGATGCCTAACGCTAAGCTACCTTAAGCAAAAAGATACGTAATCCACGCTTTGTCATAACTAGCTAGCTTAGCTAACGCATCAGCTGGGCTGCTGTGAGCCTGCCCAGCAGATGCTGGTGAAACTAACTAATCATAATAAATCATGATTGCGCAGCCTTCTTGCCTAAGCCGGTAAAACGTTAGGCATCATGCTGTGGGGTTGACAAATATACAATAATGTGCCACAATATGCCGTGTAAGCTTCTTATGCTTACGCACATTCCTAAGCTAGTATCACCGTAACCAATTGATTAAGTATTCACTTCTTAGCTAAGCCTAGTTCCACCCGTTGCTCTCTGTAGTATCGTCGTGCGACACCGTGTGGTCAGCCATGCCAGACTGCCTTGACCCTTGCTAGGTCATCAGGCCGATATGGCTGACTGCACGGAAAAGCCGTGCGGCGATGATGCGACCCATGGTCGCAGAGAGGAGGCAATTATGCCTCAGGTAGCAGAAGATGTGCGTCTTACAAATACTCAGCGGGGAAGTGGGCGCTGGTTGGTCCACTTTCAGGTGGGTGAGCAAGTTAGATTTTGCTTGGGGCTCATTGCCCCAAGTACCAGAGCTCTCCGGTCCGATACGGAGAAGAAGGAGGTGGTATTTTACCCGGAGCTTGGGGCGCCGAGCCCCTTTGAACTTTGTCAGGCTTCCCTCCTCTTTGAGGAGGAAGCTCGCAAGCGGGGATATATTATCCCCGCTTGATTATCCGGCTCTCCGAGGAAGGAGGTGATGACTAGCTTTTTAGCCCCAGCGTCTGCGGATGCCGGGGCTTCACCCGTTTTAGAGACAATACGTCATACCCCGTATGCTATAATGAGCCGCATGGAAGATATCATTTCGCTATGTAAGAGGCGTGGTTTTATTTATCAAGGGTCGGGGGTCTATGGTGGGCTGGCCGGTACCTGGGACTGGGGTCCGCTGGGTGTGGCGCTCAAACGCAACGTGATGCAACATTGGTGGCACTTCTTCGTCGACTGTCGCCCGGATATCTACGGTGTCGATGCGGCTATCATCATGAATCCGAAGACCTGGCAGGCGAGCGGTCATGTGGCGACCTTTGCCGACCCGCTGGTGGACGACGTGGTGACCCACCGTCGTTTCCGGGCTGACCATCTGCTGAAAGATAATGGCATCGAGGCGACTGACGGCATGTCTGATGCTGAGATCGACAAGCTGATCGAGGATAACCACGTCAAATCACCTGACGGCAACCAGCTATCCAAGGTGAAGCGGTTTAATATGATGTTCCGCACCAGTGTCGGGGCGGTCGAGAGCGACGACGCCGTGGCGTACCTGCGTCCCGAGACAGCCCAGGGCATCTTCACGAATTATCGTAATGTGGTTGACTCGTTTTACCCTGATCTGCCTTTCGGCATTGCTCAGCAAGGCAAATCTTTTCGCAATGAGATCAGCCCGCGCGACTTCGTCTTTCGCTCACGAGAGTTTGAGCAGATGGAGATAGAGTATTTCATTAATCCGACTCGCTGGCAGGAGTCATTCGAAGACTGGCTCAAGCTGGAGCACCGGTTCTTAGAGCAAGTGATGGGTTTGCCGGCAGCGATGATTCACGACCTGGAGGTACCGGCTCAAGATCGGGCACACTATAGCAAGCGGACGGTCGATATCGAGTTTGACTACCCGATTGGTCGGGAGGAGCTGATGGGGCTGGCCTACCGGACTGACTTTGACCTGATGAATATAGAGCGGGCGAGCGGCAAGTCGATGGAATATCGCCCGAAGGATGGTAGCAAGCCTTTCGTACCACATGTCATCGAGCCATCGAGCGGGGTGGAGCGCCTGGTGATGGCGATCCTGGTAGCTGACTACGCTGAGGACGAGGTCGGCGGGGAGAAGCGGAAGCTGCTCAGGCTACCGAAGCACCTGGCACCGGTGCTGGTGACGGTCTCGCCTCTACTCAAGAATAAGCCCGAGCTAGTGACTAAGGCGAGGCAGGTCTACGACATCGTCCAGCAGTATGTACCGGGGCGAGTCAGCTGGGATGACAGTGGCAATATCGGCAAGCGCTATCGTAAGGCGGACGAGATCGGCGTACCTTGCTGCCTGGTGGTTGATTTTGATAGTCTGACTGATGAGGCGGTGACGGTGCGAGACCGTGACACCACCAGGCAAACTAGAGTCAAGATCGATCAGCTGGCTGACTATCTGCGGGTGAGCGGGTAGAGCTAATTGGTACTTGAGACCCAAACTTGATTAGTCTACATTGTAATATGCTAATGCTTGACTAAGCTAAGTATAAGTGCTATCGTATGAAATACAGGTTGCATATGGGAACAGCCCATATGGCCTGCGACAGAAGGGAGGTCTACCATGAAGGTGGACTTCTTGAAAGATGCATTGAAGAAGGACGACGTCCGTAAGGACGTCGTCCAAGCCCTTGAGAACGACCGCATGGTCGTCCTCAAGGGTAAAAACCTGCTCGTGGAGCAGGAAGGAGGTGAAATCACCAGGTACCTGCTATGCAGGTACCTGGTTGATCCCGGGGATTTGTTCTTCTATGAGTTCGTGAAGAATTAATTCTTCACGAACCATCCCCGGGTTTTCTCGGGCGCTATCTTGCGAGATAGCGCCTTTTTCCTTTGCGTTGGAGATTGACGTATTTTCATTTGGTAGCTAGGTGCACAGGTAATAGGGCAAGCACCTGACAGATACTGTATGTATCTGGATGATAGCTCTACTAAGCGGAAGATAATCCTAAAGAGGCGGAGGAAACAGGGTAAAGATAATGATGGTGATAAGACGAAATAAAAAAGCAGGTTCGCCTTAGGTATCTCTCCGTTCGGTACATCCCTGCGTCGGAATA
>ERZ773083.1684-NODE-1684-length-14682-cov-9.478362_pt1 | contig 14682 bp, 15 predicted proteins | sample MGYA00511465_ERZ773083 | MGnify/ENA primary metagenome ERZ773083 (study PRJEB29015, sample SAMEA2738001) | human oral metagenome | biome: human oral; feature: human-associated habitat; material: dental | place: China | collected 2060 ... | reverse complement strand
TCTCAGATGATTCTCGCATTCACTATGAACACCATCCAGATTTTGATGCAACTGGAAACTGGTTACGTGCACGTGCCTATGATAATCCTCGTGCTAAGTATGTAAACTGGCTGATGGATGACGATCTCTTTTTACCAAGTAAGATTGGAACGATGATGGACTGCTTTTTTGCAAATCCTGACCTTTCGATTGTAACGTCTTACCGTAGACTTATCGATGCACATGGAGTAAATCTTCCTGATTTTCCGTTTTCGCGTCCTGTTGCAAGTCAAAATGTGAAGATTAATGGAGCATCAGCAGGCCGCTCGATATTGTTGAATCAGGTGAACTTTATTGGAGAGCCGACAACTGCATTGGTGCGGAAGTCGCTTCTTTTAGATGGTCATGATCTGGGTTGGACAGGAAGAGAAGGAAAATATCTCATTTCTGATTTTCCGATGTGGCTACGTCTATTAGAACATGGTAACTTGTTTTATTTGGTTGATCCACTGAGTTTATTCCGCTTTCATGATGGTAATGATCAGATGAAGCCGATTAGCGAATTGGTTGGCTTCATCTGTTGGGCGTTGATGATTCAAGAGGCAGTGAATCGAAAGGTTTATCTAAAGAATAAGGAAGATCGCCAGAAAGCAATCCTCCTTTGGCTAAATCGTGCAACGCGGAGACTGCGCTCCTTTTTTGATATGGATATGCGTGATTCGCAGGAGTTGCGTGATTTTTTGGATGTAATTTCTGCTATGACACAAGCATTAGGAGAAGACGGACCTATAGCCTTTGATATTGATACGACGCTGCATAGAATGGGGAGATATAAGAATGAAGATAATACCTAAATAAGCTCGAAATATCTGTCTCGTCAACAATCTTGTAAGTTATATAAAATAAAGAAAGGACAAACTTATGCAGATTTCACTTGAAATGGCTGTGCCGATTATAGAACGTTCCATTCTTTTTGATGAACATTGGTATCGCAAGACGTATCGACTTGATACGCAAACAAATGCGGCAGAACATTATCTAATGGAAGGATACAAAAAAGGATGGAATCCATCTAAGTACTTTTCAACGGAAGAATATTTCTTAGAGAATCCGGATGTCCGTTGGGGGGGGATACCTCCTTTACTACATTATGAAGTTATTGGTCATCGTGCGGGGCGTTATAGTGAACATATCCCCAAGGGAATTTTACAAAGGTATCGAAAATGTGCTTGCTGTGGTAATTATGTTTCAAGGTATTTTCCATTGCCTTCGTATTTTATCGAAGAAGGTCGTAAATATGGCGCTAAGTCGTGGAAGTCTGAGATGGTGAATATGTCAGATTACTCTTGTCCATGGTGTGGTAGTGCTGATCGTGAACGTGCTTATGCTATCTGGATGAAACGCGAATTAGGGGCGGAATTTTCCGGTAATATTCTCGATATCGCGCCTGCTCCAACGCTGTCGCGTTTCATTCATGAGAATTTCCCAAAAGCCGATTATAAGACGGCAGATCTCTATATGAAAGATGTGGATTATCATATGGACATCATGGATATGAATTGCCTAGAGAATGAAAGTATTGATTTCTTTATTTGTTCACACGTTTTGGAACATGTACGTGATGACCGAAAGGCAATGTGCGAACTACATCGGGTATTGAAAAAAACAGGCTGTGGCATTCTTGTTGTACCGATAGATTTAACTCAGCTAGAAATTGATGAAGATCCTGATTGTACGGATGTTGGTGAACGGTGGCGGCGTTTTGGACAGAACGATCATGTCAGGATGTATAGTCGAGAAGGTTATCTTAACCGACTAAAGGAAGCAGGCTTTCGTGTACTTCAGTATCAAAAGGAATATTTTGGAACCCAGGCAATGTATGAGAACGCGCTGACAGAAACAGCAACGGTGTACATTGTTGCAAAACAGGAATGAAGGTGTAGATAAGCATGAGTATTATGGTGACGCGGTCATCTATGCCGCCGATAGAAGAATACATAGAAGAGATAAAGGATATTTGGCAGTCGCGTTGGCTGACGAACATGGGTCAAAAGCATCAGGCACTGCAGGCAGCTCTTCGGGATTATATGCGAATAGAAAATGTTGAGCTCCTCGTCAACGGACATATGGCTTTAGAACTCACTCTTCAGGCGATGAACCTAACAGGCGAAGTCATCACGACACCGTTTACTTTTGCTTCGACAACGCATGCCATCGTGCGAAATGGACTTGTGCCTGTTTTCTGTGATATCAATGCAGAAGACTATACAATGGACATAGAAAAAATCGAGCGACTGATTACAGATCGAACCTCAGCCATTCTGCCTGTACACGTTTACGGAAACATTTGCGCTGTGGAGGGAATTCAACGTATTGCAGATAAATATGGTCTGAAGGTTATTTATGACGCTGCACATACTTTCGGCGAGACATATAAGGGGCGTGCCATTTCGGATTACGGCGATGCTTCCTGTCTGAGTTTTCATGCAACGAAAGTTTTCCATACCATCGAGGGGGGAGCTGTCGTTTACCATGATATGGAACTCGGACAAAAGCTCTCTGACTTAAAGAACTTCGGCATACATGATGCAGAGCATGTCGAGGCAGTCGGCGCGAATGCAAAGCTGAACGAGTTCGCCGCTGCAATGGGGCTTTGCAATCTGCGCCATCTGGAAGAGGAGATTGCAAAGCGAAAGCGTGTAGTTTTGCATTATCGGAAGTATCTGGAGGGCGTGGAGGGCATACGTCTCTGCAAACCACAAAAAGATGTCACTCCGAATTATGCCTATTTTCCGATAGTTGTTGATGAAAAAGTTTTTGGAAAATCGCGCAATGAAGTATTTGCAGCGCTTGCTGAGAACGGTGTCATGGCACGGAAATATTTTTTCCCGCTTACAAGCACATTTGATTGCTTCCATGGAAAATACAGTACTGATGAAACGCCTGTTGCAAGATACATAGCAAACCGCGTGCTTGCATTGCCGCTTTATGCAGAATTATTGAAGGAAGATGTAGAGCGAATTTGTGATATCATAATCAATATAAACTCGTAAAGTCGATGTAAGTCGGTTTGTCAAGATGACATTCTTTGTATTTGGCAGGTAGGAGCAGATGGATGCATTAAAGACCGGACGCAGTATTGCCTTTCTTCGAAAACGCTATCACATGACACAGCGCCAGCTTGCAAGCTATCTTCACATAAGTGACAAAGCGGTTTCTAAATGGGAGCGTGGACTTGCGATACCGGATGTTTCACTTTGGGGTAAATTGTCTATAATCTTGGATACGGATATAGAGAGCATCTTAGAGGGAAATATCTCGAGTTTTGATGTACGTTGGAATGGCGTACTGGAAATGGATTATCCACAAGGAGTGGAAGCATCAACCCTTTTATACGATAAACCGGCAGTTTACTTGCAGCTCTCGTATTTTATGCTGGTAGGTATAACGAATATAAGGATTCGAGGGAAGGATTCTGATGTTGGGTGGGCAAAGAAGTATCTTAAAGATGGAAAACCATTAGGAATAAAACTCTGCTATGAGGATAAAAAGGATAGGGAAGAAAACATAGCGGGAATAATGCGTGTACATGGTCTGTCCTTCCTATATGGGAAGGATCTAACAAAATCATTTCGGCGGATACTCTACGGAGAACAATTTTCTTGTATGCTGGAAAATCATAAGGGGGTCCCGTTGGGAATTCAATTTAATCGAGGGAAGAATGTGTATGAAATGACTAAATTGAGATTAGATCGAGGCATTCTGGCTTTTCCTATACAATCCTATCAGGATCTTTTCACTGCGGCGAATATGATCCAGCTCATACAGCAATCTATGCATGAAAATGTTTATTCTTTATCTGAAATCGCATATCGTCGTGGCTTGATATATGAGTTGAAATAAATAGTAAACTACGCGTCGGTTGTCAAGTATGGAATTTTGAAAGATAATGAATACATGGGAGTATATATAATTATGTGTATATTATATTGAGAAGAAAGGGAATGAAAAAGGCATGGTTTTAGGAATTTATTGTGCAGGTAGTCTTGGCAAGGAGATTTATGAACTTGCTACTCGTATCAATGCTGTTGAAAATCGTTGGGAAAAGATCGTTTTTATTGATGATGTTTGCAAGGAAACGATGTTCTATGGAGTGGAGATTCATCCTCTTTCAGATTGGCGGGCAGAGAGTGAGAAAATTGAGTTTATTATAGCGAATGGAACACCACACAATCGAAAAGAAATTTATGATCGACTTATGAGTGCAAATTATCAATTGGCAACTCTAATTGACCCAACAGCAATCATTTCTCCAACAGTAAAGATCGGATCAGGAGTTATTGTTCGGGTTAGTTCGACTATCTTATGCGACTCAATTTTGGAGGATAATGTGCTCATTCAGCATTATGTTGGGCTTGGGCATGATAATTATGTGGGTAAGCATAGTGTTATTTCCTCAAATGTTGGCATAGGCGGAAATACACGGATTGGTGAACAGACCTATATTGGACTTGGTGCCGCTATTAAGGATACGCTTACCATTGGAAATAATACAGTTGTTAGTATGGGGGCAGTTGTATACCGCGACATAGAAGATGGTGTTATTGTCGTTGGAAATCCTGCTCGTATTTCACGACGCAATGAAACAGAAGTGATTTTTAAATAAATGCAAGATTTATGTAGGAGAAGTTCTGTGTGTATGTTAGCGGAAACATTGAAAGATGTATTGGAATGTTATTTATTGAATAACCAAATGTATGGGAGGTTTTCTGAAAATGGAGAGACAAGATGCAGGAAAAATACGTTGCTTAAAATACGATGAAATACAGGAGTATCTTCGTAATCGTTATCCGCTCTTGATGGTTGATTATGCGCCGGAGGTTGTTCCTGGGAAATATGCAAATGGAATTAAGAATCTCACACAGGACGAGTGGTTTTTTCAGTGTCATTTCCCAGGCGATCCGCTTGTACCAGGCGTGTTGCAGCTCGAGGCAATTTTTCAGACAGCAGCACTTTCTATTCATACGTTACCTGGTAATAAAGAGAAGAAATCATATATTGCCCGTGTCAAGGATGTAGGGTATTTCTATTATATTCGTCCTGGTGAAATTATGAAAATTAAGACACAGCTAAAGACTTGGAAACATGGTGTGGGGCAAGGAGGAGGAGTGATTTATGTAGACGATAAAATTGCCTGTAAGGCAAAATACACACTTGTTATTGAGGATGATGTCGTTCGAAAGGAGGGATAATGATATGGCAATGATGCAAAAAAAACGCGTGCTAGAAAAGGTTCATCAGTTTGTTCGCTTGCTGAAGAGACACAATGGGCATATTGATAATATTCCTCGTGCGATTACCCTGAATTATAATAATGTCTGCAATTTCAAATGTGAGTTTTGTTTTTCGGCGGAGAAACATAATGAACACATCGAGGCGTCATTGTCTTTCGAGACGATACGTAGTTTGGCAGATCAGGCAGATGCTCTGGGAATTTGGGAAATTGTTCTGACAGGAGGTGAGCTTCTTGTTCGCCCCGAACATCTTTACGAACTTATTAAAGTATTTGGCCCGGAGCGGTTCCATATGATTATCATAACAAATGGCTATCTGATGACGCAAAAAATAGCAACGTATCTAAACGAAATTGGTTTGGACTGCGTCGGAGTTAGTCTGTCCGGAATGGATGCAGAGAAACATAATAAATCACGCGGTAATATTCCTGATGCACATCAGCGAGCTTTGGATGCGCTTGCTTATGCGAAAGCCGCAGGTATGTCCGCATGGCCTAATGTCATATTTGGTCATCATAATTCTCATTCGGAAGATTTGCATAAGTTACTCCGATATTCTGATGAGCATGGCTATTCAACGTACTTTATGATGGCAATGCCGTTTGGTTCATTCAAGAATTGCTACATGGATGCAGAAGACTTGCGTGTTTTAAAGCAGCTTCGTAAGGAACATAATTGCTTTTTTGATACATGGGATATGTATGATAAGACAAAGGAGAAACTATCTGGTTGTTGGACCGTCAATCGGACGTATATTACGCCGTTAGGCGACGTATTAGTGTGTCCTTATATTAATATAAGTATCGGTAATATCAAGAAACAATCGTTGAAGGATATACTCAATTATGGATTTAGTATTAAATATTTTGGTAAGTATTGTCCATACTGTATCAGTGCTCATGATAAAGAGTTCCGTAAACGATTCCTACCGGATGCATTGAATATTTTTGCCCCGCTTGATGCACATAAGGTTTTTAGCGAAAAGGATTATATTAGTGAAGAGGAGAGGTAATATGAAAGCTTACGAAAATTACGTTTCTATTTTTAAGAGGGTATTTGACATTGCAGAGGATGAGCTGATCGATCTGAAGTATCGGGGAATTGAGGAATGGGATTCTGTCGGACACATGGAACTTGTGTCTGAGATTGAAGATGTGTTTGATATTGAGATGGAAACAGATGATATCATTGATTTTGATTCATTTGAAAAGGGCATCGAGATTCTGAATGCAAAATACGATGTGGGGATCGAAAAGGAATGATAAAATGAAAGCCTTGCTTGCAGGAAAGAATGCAATTGTAACAGGTTCGAATCGCGGGATTGGCAATGCTATTGTGGAGAAGTTTGCTTTCTATGGTGCAAATGTATGGGCTTGTGCACGCAAATCATCAGAAAAATTTTCCACATTTTGTCATAGACTCGAAGTTGATTTTGATGTATGGGTAAAGCCTGTGTATTTCGACATGGAAGATACAGACGCTATGAAAGAGGCTGTAAAAAGGATTCGTGCAGAGAAACTTGTAGTCGATATCTTGGTCAATAATGCTGGTGTTGTACCGGAAAATCAACTTTTTCAAATGGTGTCATTGGATGAGATGAAACGTATTTTTTCGGTAAATTTCTTTGCGGCAATGCAACTTACGCAGTTGGTCAGTAAGATGATGTTGCGTCGTAAAAGCGGTTCTGTCATCAATATGGCATCAATTGCAGCACTTGACGGCGAGCCTGCACAGGTCGAATATGTGGCAAGCAAAGCGGCACTTATTGGGGCGACGAAGAAACTTGCGTCTGAGCTTGGAGCGTATGGAATCCGCGTCAATGCTATTGCACCTGGTGTGACAAAAACAGAGATGCTTGCGACCATGCAAAAAGATCTGCAAAATAAGATAGGGGCAGAAACGATTTTGAAGCGTCTTGCTGATCCAAAGGAGATCGCAGATGTTGTTGTGTTCTTAGCATCAAATTTGTCACGCTATATAACAGGTCAGGTTCTTCGTGTAGATGGAGGAATGCGAAGGTGAAGGATCAAGAGCTTCAGAATCATGCGCAGCGAATACGTAAAGTAGCACTGATGGCGGCTTTGTCGTGCGGAACGAGTGCTCACCTAGGAGGGGGACTTTCTCTTATTGAGATATTGGACGTTCTTTATGGAGCAGTTATGAACTGTACTAAGAATGACATATCAGATACAGAAAAAGATCGTTTTATCCTGAGTAAAGGGCATGGCGTGCTTGGATTTTATGCCACACTGGCAGAATTCGGTATCATTACGAAAGAGAAACTGGAGACGTTTCAGCAGGATGGTTCCGACCTCATTGCACATCCCGTTATGAAAGAGGAACTAGGCATCGAGTCGTCGAGCGGAAGTCTTGGGCAAGGGATTTCTATGGGGGTCGGACTCGCACTTGCGGCAAAGAAAAGAGGGTATTCTTACCGGACGTTTGTGCTTTGTGGTAATGGGGAAAGCAACGAAGGCTCTATTTGGGAGGCAGCGATGAGTGCCGTGCAGTTTGAACTTGATAATTTTACGCTGATTCTCGATAATAATCGCATGCAGAGTGATGGTGATAGCGAAGATATTCTTAACATGTCAGATCGATATGCTGACATGCTGCGTTCCATTGGTTTTGAGACGATTGAAGTGGATGGGCATGATATTCCTGAGTTGATGAAAGCATTCACTCGCCAAAGAGTGGCGAGAAAGCCGCGTGCCGTCGTTGCCTATACAATTAAAGGTAAGGGCGTCAGCTTCATGGAAAACAACAACGATTGGCATCATAATCGTCTGACAGAGGAGCAATATAAAAAAGCGATTGCGGAGGTGGGAGAAGTGTGATGGAACTCAAAAAGAGCAAAGCACGTCTTTGGTCGAAGCTTGGATCACGCGCTGTATTCGGCATGGCATTACTCGATCTTGCGGAAAGCGGTATGGATTTTTATGCCTTGTCAGGTGATCTTATTCATTCCTCTGGACTCGCGCGCTTTCAGGAAAAGTTCCCCGAGCGCTGTATCAACATGGGAATTGCAGAGCAGAATATGCTCGGTGTCGCAGGAGGTATGGCCAAAGATGGAACACCTGTTTTTGCGACGTCATTTGCGCCATTTATCACGATGCGCGCAGCGGAACAGGTACGCATGAATATGGGGTATATGGAGCTTAATGTCAAGACAGTTGGACTCGGGAGCGGGCTTATTATGGCGCAGCTTGGCAACTCTCATTTTGGAATCGAAGATGTTGCTGTCATGCGTGCAATTCCGAATCTTACGATTGTATCGCCAGCAGACTGCAGTGAGATCATAAAGGCAGTTGCAGCGATTGTGGTACATAAAGGGCCGGTTTATCTTCGTTTAACAGGAGGACCAGGAAATCCTGTCGTCTATTCAGAAGAATATGATTTTAAGATTGGGCGAGCAATTACTCTGCGCAAAGGTGAGGACGTCGCCATTATCGCTGCCGGTACGATGGTTCATGCTGCACTTGGTGCAGAGGAGATGCTTGCAGCGGTGGGCATCAGCACAACGGTCATTGATATGCATACGATCAAACCGCTCGATACAGCCTGTCTCGATGCGCTATGCTCACATCGCCTGCTTGTGACAATTGAGGAACATACGATCTGCGGTGGCCTCGGCGGTGCAGTTGCCGAGTACCTCGCCTCGAAAAAAAAGCGCCCGCCACAGATCTTGCTTGGTATTACAGACAAATTCCCGCATGCAGGTTCGTATGAGTATCTCTTGAAAGAATGTGGTCTTACAGAGGAACAAATTGCGGTACAGATTCTCGCACGATTGGATGAGGTGGCAAAGTGATCCACATGACGAAAAAACTATGGGATTTTTCTGCTCATTTAGGTCAGATTGTGCTTCTTTCAGAAAATCGTATGATGACGTATCGGGAACTCGACACAGCATCGAGTCAAGTCGCCGTGCCCGTGTCGCCTCGCTCGCTCGTCTTTTTGCTGGCCCGCAATTCGCTTGCTGCGATTGCGGGCTATGTTGGTTTCCTGCAGCGCCGTATCGTACCCGTGATGGTGGATGCGGCGCTCGATGAGGAATTGCTCACTGCGCTGCGGGCGGCGTATCGGCCAAGCTACGCATGGGTCCCGGCGACACGCGCGGCGGCGTTTGCGGGGCGTGAGATTCTGCGGCAGGCGGCGTACGTGCTGCTCGACCTGCAGGAGCAAGACCCGTTCCCGCTGCACGAAGATCTCGCGCTCTTGATGCCGACTTCGGGCTCGACGGGCAGCCCGAAGTTAGTGCGCCAGAGCTACGCGAATCTTGCTGCCAACACTGCGTCCATCGTGGACTACCTGCAGATTGGCGCGAAAGACCGTGCCGTGACGAATCTGCCGCTGCATTACGTCTACGGATTGTCGGTTCTAAATACCCACCTTGCGGCAGGCGCATCCGTCGTCGTGACGGAACGCACGCTCTTTGACCGTGCATTTTGGCAGCTCTGTCGCGCGCATGGCGTCACGAATCTAAACGGCGTTCCCTATACCTACGCGATGCTGAAGCGCCTGCGCTTCTTCGACATGGAGTTGCCCGCGTTGCGTATGATGACGCAGGCGGGCGGCAAGCTCGATCCTGAGTTGCACGCGGCGTTTGCGGAATATGCCGCGCGTACGGGAAGGGCGTTTTTCGTGATGTACGGCGCAACGGAGGCGACGGCGCGCATGGGCTACCTGCCAGCAGCGGACGCCATGCGCAAGACGGGCGCGATGGGCATCGCGATTCCAGGCGGCCGGTTCGAGCTCGTTGATGAGGCGGGCGGCGTAATCGAGGCCGAGGATACCGTTGGCGAGCTCGTCTACTATGGCGCGAATGTCACGATGGGCTACGCGACGAGCGGCGCCGATCTCGTGCTCAGCGACACGCGCGGCGGACGCTACGAAACAGGCGACCTCGCGCGGTGCGATGCGGATGGCTACTATACCGTCATCGGGCGCAAACGCCGCTTTCTGAAGCTTTTCGGCAAGCGAACGAACCTGCAGGAAGTCGAGCATATCCTGCGCCGTCACTTCGGCGACATCGACGTCGCCTGTGCCGGCACCGACGATCATCTCTACGTGTTCGTGACGGATGGGGAACTTGCTGCCGAAATCGTACCGTTTCTGAGCGGGAAGCTCGGCGTTCATCGTTCGGCATTTGCGGTGAAGTGCATCGTGGCGATTCCGAAGAATCCCTCCGGAAAGACGGTCTATCGGGAATTGGAGCAGTATTATGACGTATGAGGAAGTCCTCGCCCTGCCGCCGTTCGGCGTGGCGCGTGAGGAAAAGCAGGCGATGCTGAAAGAGGAACTCCTGCATTTGACACAATACCATCAGACGCACTGCGCGCTTTATGCGCGCATGATGGACACGGTCGGATTTTCGCCCGGGCGTGTAGGGCGGGCGGAGGACATCCCTTTTCTGCCCGTTCGCCTGTTCAAGGAGATGGAGCTGCGAAGCGTCACGAGGGAAGCCGTGTTCAAGATCATGACCTCGTCGGGCACGACGGGGCAGCAGGTATCGAAGATTTTCCTCGACCGTGAGACGGCGACGAATCAGCAGAAGACCCTCGTGCGCATTGTCTCGGAGTGGACGGGCAAGAGCCGTATGCCGATGCTCATCATCGACTGCCCCTCCGTCGTCAAAAACCGCGCAATGTTCTCGGCGCGCGGCGCGGGCATACTCGGCTTTTCAATCTTTGGGCGAAAGAAGCTCTACGCCCTAAATGACGCGATGGAGCTGCAGCTGGATGCGATCCGCTCGTTCCTCGCCGAGCACGCGGGCGAGCGTATCCTGCTCTTTGGTTTTACCTTCATGGTCTGGCAGCACTTCTACAAGGCGTTGAAGGCGGCAGGCGAGAAGCTGAATCTCAACCATGCCGTGCTCATACACGGCGGCGGCTGGAAGAAGCTCGCCGCAAAGGCCGTCTCGCCTGCGGCGTTTCGCGCGGCACTGCAGGAGGCCTGCGGCGCGGTCGAAGTCGCGGACTACTACGGCATGGTCGAGCAGACGGGCTGCATTTATCTTGAGTGCGAGCACGGGCACCTCCATGCGAGCACGTATTCCGACGTCATCGTGCGCCGCGCGTCGGACTTTTCGCCCGCGCCCTTTGGCGAGCGCGGCATCATCGAAGTCGTGTCCCTCCTGCCGAAGTCGTACCCCGGTCACGCGCTCCTCACGGAGGACGAGGGCATCGTGCTCGGCGAGGACGACTGCCCGTGCGGGCGAAAGGGAAAGTATTTCAAGGTGGTCGGCAGGCTGAAGCACGCGGAGCTAAGGGGGTGCAGCGATACCTATGCAGCAGCATTCAAATGATCGAACGGACGCAGCGGACGTGACCTACGCGCTGGGGACGCAGGAGACCGAGGCGCAGTTGGCGGACGTGCATCCGCTTCCCATCTTCTCTAGGGAGGCGGAGGATTTTCTCGCGGCGCTCTCGGCGAAGATCCTGGCCGACGCGGAGGCAAGGGCTTACCCTGACGTCGTGACGCTTGGCTTTTGGTGCCGCCCTGCTGCCCTGCGACAGATGGAAGAACCCTATCAGGGGGAGCGCAATCGGCTCGGGTGCGGCGTTGTATTCCACATCGCGCCGTCGAACGTTGCGGTGAACTTCGCGTACTCGTGCCTTGCCGCACTTCTTGCGGGCAATGCGAGCATCGTGCGCTTGCCCACGAAGGATTTCCCGCAAGTACGCGTTCTCTGTCGTCTCTTTTCGGAAGTCTTGCAGGAATATCCCGCCCTCGTACCGTATTTTCTCTTTGTACGTTATGGGCATGAGGATGCGATCAATGCGCGTTATTCCGGCCTCTGCCAGACGCGCGTCGTATGGGGCGGCGACGCGACGATTGAAGCCGTACGCCGTGCGCCGCTCGCGCCGCGTGCGCGTGAGATTCCCTTCGCCGACCGCCATTCGCTCGTCGTGATCGATGCGGACGCCTACCTTGCGGCAATGAATCATTCGCGCATCGCACAGGATTTTTACAATGATACATATCTGAATGACCAAAACGCCTGCAGTGCGCCGCACTTCGTCGTATGGCTCGGCGCGGCGGCGCGCGTGGAGCGGTCGCAGGAGGTATTCTGGGGCGTACTGCATGCGCAGCTTGCGGCGCGCTATACGCTGCAGCCTGTGCAGGCCGTCACAAAGCTCACGGCACTCTATCGGCTCGGCGCGCGCACGGCGGCGCGCAAGGTGGCGATGCCCGACAATCTCATCACGCGCATGCGCGTGCGTGCGCTTACGGAGGAGCTTCCCACCTGCAAGGTCGGCAGCGGCTTTTTCATCGAGTACGCGGCAGAGGATCTCGCGGCGATTCGCCCACTCTGCACGCGCGCCTGTCAGACGCTTTCGTACTACGGCGTACCGAAAGAGACGCTATTGACGGCCGTTCTTTCGATGCGCCCCGTTGGCGTCGACCGCATCGTGCCCATGGGACGCACGATGGACTTTGCACTCGTCTGGGATGGTATGGATCTCGTGCGGGCAATGAGTCGTGTTATTTCGCTCGTTTGAATCACAAAGGAATGGTGGCTATGGCAATAAAAGTACTCGTGCTCCTAGGCGGTGATTTGGATGAAGAGCTTGTGCCGCGATATCAGCAGGCGGAAGCAGCAGGCATGCTTTCTATTGTAGGTTATGCAAGGCTGACCGAGCATGGACTTGCGATTGATGGTATGACGGGGCATGCCGAAGTGAATCGCGTGCTTCTTTCATGTTCTAAACTCTTTGTCATGTTGCAGGCTTTGCAGCATTATGCGCCAAAGATTCCACGCACGGCAATGCTCGATGGGCGTATTTTCCGTATGCCGGGGCTTGACGTGCCACGTCTTTTTGCAGAAAATATAGGGTATGCACCGCTTGCAGCCAATCCGATTGATCGAGAAGAAAATTTTTCAGATTTGACACGATCCGAGATACCGCGTATCTGGTCATACGGACAACGAAAGGTATCAGTAGGGGTGAAGAGTTATTTTAGTGGGTACATTGAATGGGGTTATAGAGGCTCGGCACAGGAAATTCGCATTGGAAACTATACGTCTTTTGGCGGACATGTTGTGTTTGAGATCGGCATGAACAATCAACACGATTATCATCGTGTGACAACGTATGATCCGGGGTGCATGGATTTTGATACAAATATATGGCCGTCTCTAAGATACAAAAGTTCTGGGGGGGATACATGTCGGATCGGATGTATGGGTTGGACGTGGCAGCCGCCTAAAAGCGGCCGGTGACAGCGGCATTCTGACAATTGGCGATGGTGCTGTCATCGCTTCAGATAGTGTCGTCGTTAAGGATGTACCGCCTTATGCTATTGTAGGAGGAAATCCTGCGCGGATAATAAAATATCGTTTTCCAAAGCCTGTCATTCGGGCACTTTTAGAACTGCGTTGGTGGGACTGGTCTTTGGAGCATATATATGCGAATCTGAAGGAGTTGAATGATCCAATTGCGTTTTTGAAGAAACATGGAAAGGATATATCGATCTAAGACATAACTTTATAGATATCGTATTGCGGTACTTTTTCAGCGAGAAAATTTTTAGAAAAAGGGGACTGTTTTATGGACAACAGAAAGATTGCTGTCATTGCACAGTGTGGAGAAGCGAAACACTCTGCTATACGGTCACACTTAGATGAAATTAACGTGCCGCAGGGTTATGAGGTGGAACTCATCGAGGTGTCGTCTGGCGGAGCAGTTGCGGCTACCTATCAGCATGCCATGGAGATAAGTGATGCAAAATATAAGGTATACCTGTCATCTGGAAGTATCTTGCTGCGACCAAGCTTTTTTCACGACATGCTTCAGCTGTTCGTGCAGGATCCCTCAATAGGCGTCATGGGGCTAGTTGGTACAGAGCAACTTTCGACAACAGGAATGTTCGAAAAATCAGCCTTTCTCAAAGGCAAGTTCTTATTTTCTGATGGCAATCATTTTGATGGAGTAAATATTGAGAAAACGTCAGAAGATGTTATGGTGGTCGGCGGCTACTTGATTGCTACACAGTATGACATTCCATGGCGCAAGGATCTTTTTCATACGAACTGCCTATGGGCGGAAGCACAATGCATTGAATTTAAGCGCAAAGGCTATCGTGTTGTGGTGCCAAAGCAGGAAGAAGCATGGCTGCTTGTGAGCAAAAGTGAAGTAACGTATGACGAGGCAAGTCTTGAGATTTTTCTCGATACATACTCAAAGGATATTTATCCGCTGGTGTCAATCGTCATTCCTACTTATCAACGACCGCATTACTTCCGCCTAGCACTTGAGAGCGTGCTTGCGCAAACGTACCGAAATTTGGATATTTTTGTCACGGATAATTCGCACAATAAAGAGACGGCGGATATGATGCAGCGTGATTTCTCAGATGATTCTCGCATTCACTATGAACACCATCCAGATTTTGATGCAACTGG
>ERZ773083.1683-NODE-1683-length-14684-cov-13.621027_pt1 | contig 14684 bp, 16 predicted proteins | sample MGYA00511465_ERZ773083 | MGnify/ENA primary metagenome ERZ773083 (study PRJEB29015, sample SAMEA2738001) | human oral metagenome | biome: human oral; feature: human-associated habitat; material: dental | place: China | collected 2060 ... | reverse complement strand
AAGAACCCCAGAGAATAAAAACAACAGGTGTATCTTTTTCATTGACAACCTTAATAACGGCATCCGTAAACGGTTCCCAAATTTGACCAGCATGCCCATTTGCTTGCCCAGCAGGAACAGTCAAACTCGCATTTAGCAACAGTACTCCTTGACGCGCCCAAGATGTCAAATCATGAGATTCTTTCATGCCGATATCATCTGCCAATTCTTTCAAAATATTTTGAAGAGAGGGCGGTGCTGGAATATCATCTGGTACTGAAAAGCTCAACCCCTGCGCTTGACGCGGACCATGATAAGGATCTTGTCCTAAAATTACCACCTTTACATCTACTAAATCAGTCGTTTGTATCGCATTAAATACTTTTTCACGCGGCGGATAGATCGTGCCTGATGAATAAACCTGATTTAAAAAATAATTAATTTTACCAAAATAACCATCAGGTAATTGTTGCTTAATCAAACTATGCCAAGCTGAGTGTTCCATTGTTTTCTCCTCTTCTATACTCAATTACTTTTCTTCCTCAGGATAGGTCATTCCCCATTCTTTTCGTAAATCTGTCATGATTTTCATGACATCACGACTATAATGCAAGTACATCTCATCTTTGTCACCAGCTACTGCTTCTTCCATATCAAGAACCTCATACATTAAAGCTTCACTCGTCTTTCCCATTTCTATGATTTCTTGATGTCCATCTTCAGTATAAGTAACAACTGCCTTTTGCCCTCGAGGATATTCATATATTTCAATATAGCCTTTATCATAAGCAATTGTTCCACGCTTAGGCTGTTTAGCGTGGAGACTCAAGGTCAAAGTTGCCATTTCTCCTTCAGCATTCGTCAGAAGAATCCCCGCCTGCTCATCAACGCCTGTTGGTGCAAATTTCACTTGCGAAAGAATTTGATTGGGCCGAGATGTCATAAACCAGCGAACAAATGATAAGGCATATACACCAATATCCAAAAGGGCTCCGCCTGCAAGCTGACGATTAAAGAAACGGTTTGTCATATCATATTCTTTATAACTGCCAAAGTTCATTTGAATCACTTTTAAGTCGCCTAATCGTCCGCTAGAAATTACTTTATTTAATTGACGATAAATCGGCATATGATAAATAGTCATAGCTTCAGCTAAAACAACATGATGCTGTTCCGCTAGGAAGATAGCTTCTTCTAATTCTTCAGAATTAAGTGTAATAGACTTCTCGCATAGAACATGTTTTCCATTTTTTAGTGCTTTTCGTAAAAAATCAATATGCGTATTGTGCGGTGTAGAAATATAGATAATGTCCACATTATCATCCCTAAATACGTCATCTATCTTGTCATAGACCTTTTCAATACCATATTTCTGTGCAAAATCCACACCTTTTGCATACGTTCGATTGGCAACAGAATAGAGTTTACCTCCCAATTTCTCCAAAGCCTGTGCTAATTCATTGGCGATTACACCTGTACCTAAAGTGGCCCAATTGTACCGTACTTTATTTTCCACGACCATTCTCCTAGCTATATGATTACCTTTATCATACCAAATTTCCCTTCATTTAGCTGACTTTTTATGTAGAGACATTGCCTGTGTCAAAAACTTCTAAAATCAAACTGTAAGGATACACATACTTTTCTATCTAAACAATCGAATAAAATCAGATCATTTCTTTATGTTATAATAAATTGAAAAGGAAGTAATTTTATGTGGTCTTGGTTTATTTTTACTCTTGTTTATCGCTTTATGTTACTTTTCAAATATGATGATAAAAATCATCCTCGGAATCATATTATTTATTTTTGCTATTGCAATAATTTGCCTCATAATTGATTTTCATAACGATCCTAATAAAAACTAGCTCCGTTCCTTATTTAATATTGTAAACTTAAAAAGCTCATTCACTGAGCTTTTCTTTATACCTAATTATTTAACTGTAAAATGTCCTCTATTGTTCGAGTCCATCTTTTTTTAATTGTTCATTTTCCGTAATAGCTGAGGTTAAATCTTTCTCTTCCGATTCAATAGCTTGATCTTGATCGGCCATTTCTGTTACTTTTGTTTCTTGTTGAACTGATGTTACTTCTGTTTTCATCGCTTGAGGTTGTACTGATTCTTGCGATTGAGTAAATTGTTGCGCTTGAGATTGCATTTGTTGTGTCGTAAATTGTCCTTGGTAAACAGTAGATGTTTGCACTTCTTTAGTTGGCATACAAAGTAAGACAATAAGAGTAATAGAACATGGCAGCACAGCTAAAACAGCTAAGATATTTAAAAGTGGAACCCACATCAAAAGCGCAGGAGCTACATATAAAAATATAAATGCCCAATGATAGCCAGCATCACGCAAGCGACGCACAATAATTGCCAAATTTGGAACTAAAGTTGCTACCCAGAAAATACTCAATAAAATAATAATAATGAATGTAGAACCTAAGCTAGCTATAAAAACACTTGGATCAAATTCACCAAGTTCTTCCCGATAATTAGCTGCTTGTTGCACAATGTTGAAAATTGCAGTTAAAATCGAACCAAAAGCTATCATACCAAATGGCAGTGTAATCAAAACATTGCACAAAACAGACCACCAATACTCAGATCTTGTTGATTTTCCTTCAAAATCAGCATAATGAGTCCAAAACTTTTTATAAGCTGTAAACATAATACATCTCCTAAACTTTTATTTTTAATTATCATATCACACTCTTCCTAATAAATCAACGTAATTCTATTTTAAAACTATGGTTGCTGAACAGTTTCTAATTGCCATGTTGTCCAACCCGAAAACTTAATAGCTCCCTGTTTATCTGTTCGATAGATCTTTGTATTTAACCGATCGAATCGCTCAATTGTTTCTTGACTTAGCGATTTGGATGAATTGTTTTCCCCAGTAGAGATGAGGGCAATCACTGGTCTTACTTGCTGTAAGAACTTAGAACTTGATGAATTTTGGGATCCATGTTGCCCAACCTTCAAGACATCTGTTTTTAGTTTTGGATAAAGTTGCATTAGCTTTACTTCATCCTCTTCTGTTAAATTGCTCATAAATAAAAACCTTGTACGAAAAAATTGACCATATAAAACTAGCGATTGATCATTCTTATTCGTACCAGAAAGAACTTGCAAGTGATGATCAAAAATAGGAAGTTTGTCTCCTTGTTTTACGACATGAACAAATGCCTTTGTCTCCTTTAATTTATTTAAAAAGTCTGCATCATTCAAACTACTTCTGGAAATAAAAATTTTCTTTATCGAAAACTTTTTAGCAACTTCTAATACATCTCCTGCATAATCTGAATTTGGATTTGTTAAGACTAAAGTATCAATCGTATCTACACCACGACTTTTAAGATATGGAATCAGCGTTCTCTCTGCGTTTGAACTACTTATACGTTCTTGCCAACTTTCTTTTTTTCTAATTTCTTCACGTCCGCCAACATCAATCAATACAGTGCTCCCTCTCCAGTCTCGCATAAAAATACTATCTCCCTTCCCGACATCAATCATTGTGATTTCATTTTGTAAAGGAAATTTAGCTACAAAAAAGAGTAATGAAAGAAACAGACTAAGAAATATCAGCCATTTTTTATTTTGCCGAATATCATACAAGATAGCTAATACAAGCAACATAGCGATTAGCAAAAGTGGATTAGGTTTGCCAAGAACGACTGGTCTGCTAAACATACTTGCTAACCAGCGAATGCTACTTTCTAAGCATTCAAATAGAAAATTAACTTGAGTGAGTTTTATGAAAGGGGAAACAAGAAAAATTATCGTTAGCCCCGGTAACATCACTATATCGAAAATCAACGAAAAAACAAATGTCAATAAAATAGACCAGGGCTGAAATTCTCCGAAATAAAAGATTAAAATTGGTAAAATGCCAAGCGAAATGACAATACTCTCTATAATAATCTTTTTATAAGGAGTCAGGCCTTTAAAATCTAAAACGCTAATGATAAAAGCATACGCACAAGAAAGTACTCCTCCTGCTGTTAAAAGAAAGGAGGGCATAATCAAGGACAACACCATTATTGTTAAAGCAAAATTATCTAACTTAGTAATGCCGTGTTGTGACAATAATTTCTGGATTAAACTCCGTACAACGGATACTGAAAAACCTGTCATTCCAGCATAAAAAAAAGAAAATGGATATTGACACTTATGAACTATTTCCTGCGTAAGCCCCAATCTCAACAGTGACTTACGAAACCCTTCCATAAAAAAACCAACTTGCATACCAGACAATGCAAATAAATGAATAATTCCCAAGCTCGAATAAAGGTTATTCATTTCACCAAAATCTGTATCCAAAGCTCCAAACAAAAGCCCTGTCATATAATTGCTCATTGGATTCGGGAAATTTCTCTTAATGAAAACCAATGCTTTTCTTCGCCAGCTAGACAGCCACTCAAACGGTTGGAGGCTAACCCTATCTTGGCTAGACAAAATTTGATCCACCTTTAAAATTCGATAAATCCCTTGTGTTTTTAGATAGGCTTGATAATCAAAACCAGAAAAATTGCGCTGCTTTTCAGGAGATTCAAATTCCCCCTCAACAGTTAATGTGACAAGACTGGATAGATTTTGAAAAGCCAACTTTTCTTCTTTTGATTTCAATTTGTAGTAAATTTGATATGTCTGTCCTTTTGCTTTACCACGAAAAGAAAGCGAATCTCCATTTACCTTAATTGTATCAGGTAAAACCGCAACTTGTCTTACAGGAGGAGCTTCTACTTTTATCTTCCGATTCGCCAGTTCCCTACGAACAAGGAAAAAAACAGCAAAACAAGCGAGAATCATGAAAGTTGTAAACCATTCTTTTAGCGAATATATGCGAGAAAGACGAATTAACAGAAAGATCAATCCCACTCCTGCCAACCAATTGCTTTGATAGATTGCAAAATATAACCAGACAAGTAAGAAAGCAATATAAATTGGTTTGATCGGAAATATCTTAATCCACTGTGACATATTCTTTCAATTTCTCTAATGTTTTAGCACCAACTCCTGATACATTTTTAAGATCATCAACAGAATTAAATTTTCCATTTGCCTCACGATAATCTAAAATATCTTGAGCGCGTTTTTGTCCGATACCAGAAATAGACTGTAAATCAGACAAATTAGCCTTATTTAGATTGACCTTATTCCCTTTTTGTGCCGCAGTTCCATTGGTATCTTTCGTTAAAGTTTGTCCATTATTACTTGCAGCATTTGTTACATTTTCACCCATAGCTGCCACATAAATCACAGCCTCATCTGTTAGTTTTTGAGCCAAATTGATAGATTTGCTGTCAGCGTCTGTTGTTAGTCCACCCGCTTTTTGGATAGCATCATTGATTCGGCTCGTTTTTTTTAATTGATAAATACCTGGATTTTTAACAGCACCTTTAACATCTACAGTTAAAAATTCCAATTCTTCACTCGCTAAATTCTTTTGAGATTCTGTTTCTTCTTTCTGTTGTTTTTTCTTCGTTTCAGTTGAAGTTTCTTTCCGTTCCAGTTTTGCATTTGTGGTCTCTTGTGCAATATCTCCCACATTAGATTGTCTAGCAGATTTACTAGTCATCATAAAAAATCCTGCTATGATCAAACCAATCAGGCTTAAAACAACTAAAATTTTATACTCTTTGATTTTTGCGACGATTACCTCTAACATTTTTCCTCCTAAACTGAATGAAAATTTACTTTATCTGTTTATTCGTAAAATAAATAAAAAAGCTGAAAAATTTTTTCAGCTTTTGCGATATTAGAAAAAGAATTTCGATAAGGATTAACCAATGAAACACTCCACCCTATTAAAAAATGAGAGTAATATAATGGATATTATCGTATATTATAAGCCTTCATAGTCCGAGCAATATCTCTACTTTGCTCACGACGTTTAATAGATTCGCGCTTATCATAGTCATGTTTCCCTTTAGCCAATCCTAAAAGCAACTTAGCATAACCATCCTTAAGATAAACTTTGAGAGGAACTAAAGTCATCCCAGTCCCTTTGGTTTCCTGCTCTAATTTTTTAATTTGCTTTCTATGCAACAGCAATTTTCTCCTACGTTCAGGATCTTGATTCCAAATATTTCCTTCTTCATAAGGAGCTATATGGACATTACTGAGCCAGACTTCTCCATTTTTGATTTGAGCAAAGCCGTCTTTTAGGTTAATTCGTGCAGCGCGTACGCTTTTAATTTCAGTTCCAGTTAAAACCATGCCCGCTTCAATCGTATCAACAATAATATAGTCGTGACGTGCTTTCTTATTTTGAGCGACGACCTTTCCCTCTCCTTTTGCCATTCTTACTTCCTTTCTTAGTCACTTCTTTATAAAATGGTTTCTTCCCTTTGCTTTTCTTTGATTTCTTATCCCTAGAAATGATTCCTTTTGAAGATTTGCTCTTTCGCTCTCCGTCACCGCGATAAGACTGTTGACGTCTGTCTTGCTTGAACTTGGAGTGTTTTTTCTTTTCAATTACATCATATTCACTAGGTAGGTATTCAAAGTCAATCTCACCAGTCGCCTTATCCGATCGAACTAACTTAATGCGAATTCGTTGGCCGACTCGAAAAATAACACCGGATTTTTCACCCTGCAAAGTTAGATTACGTTCATTGTAGTGGAAAAATTCTGGCAAGTTGGCTACATGAATCAAACCTTCGACTGTGTTTGAAAGTTCGACAAATAGACCGAATTTGACTACACTCGACACAATACCATCAAATTCTCCTCCCACAAACTCTTCCATAAACTCAGCCTTTTTCATAGCTTCTACTTCTCGCTCCGCTTCAATCGCTCGCCGTTCCCGACTGGATGACTGACTAGCAATACCTGGAATGACTTGCTCAAAATGATCTGCTATTTCCTTAGAACGCCCGTAATCGCGCACCATACGGTGAACTAAAAGGTCTGGATAACGGCGGATTGGACTGGTAAAGTGGGTATAAAACTCGGCGGCTAGGCCATAATGGCCGTGGTTGTGTTCTGAGTAACGAGCCTGCTGCATAGAGCGCAAAAGCATCATAGATAGCACTTCTTCATAAGGCTGACCATGTACCGCCTTCATAATATCTTGAAGAGCAGATTGACTTATAGAATTAGCCGTCCCATATACTCGAACTCCAAAGGTAGATGCATAATCAATAAACTTCTGGACTTTCTCAGCCTTAGGTTCTTCGTGAATCCGATAGAGAAAGGGGAGGTTTAATCTGGCAAAATGCTCTGCCACTGTTTCATTTGCGACCAACATAAATGACTCGATCATACGTTCCGCAACTCCGCGCTGGCGTAAAATAATATCTACTGGGCGCCCCGTTTTATTAACTAAGATTTTAGCCTCTTTCGTATCAAAATTAAGGGCTCCTCGCTTGAAACGCATCGTTTCTAAAATAGCATGAAGCTCTGTCATTTGCTCTATACTTGGAACAATTGTTTTAAATGCTGCTCGTTTTTCCTTGTCTCCTGTAATTATATCATTCACATCGCTATAGGTCATACGAAAAGTAGTTTTAATGACTGTTTGAGTAACAGTATGCTTAACAACTCGCCCTTTTTGATCAATCTCCATGATAGCCGATTGCGTCAGCCGATCTACATTAGGATTGAGTGAACAGATACCGTTGGATAGGCGTTCAGGCAGCATAGGTACTACTCGATCCGTCACATAAACAGATGTTGCTCGATTGAGCGCTTCCTTATCCAATTCAGAACCTTCTTGAACATAGTAAGAAACATCTGCAATATGAACTCCCAGTTCAAAATGTCCATTTGATAGTTTCTTGATATGAACTGCATCGTCCAAATCTTTAGCATCCGCTCCATCAATAGTAAAGGTAATTTCATTACGCAGATCTAAACGACCTTCAAAATCCTTTTTAGATGGCATATCCGGAATTGCTGATGCTTCTTTCAAAACTCTCTCTGGAAACTCAGACACAATGTCCATGGACTCCAAAACTTCCAGAACATCAATACCCGGATCATCCTTGTGACCTACTACATCCAAAATAGTAGCTACAAAAAAATCATGTTTTTTAGTCGGGTACTTATCAATCTCTACTTTTAAAATCTCTGTCCCATCCAAAACCAAAGCTGGTTTCTTAATATAAATAGGTTGAGATATTTTCTGATTTTTTGACCGAATATAACCAGCATATTTAGGTTTTTCTTCATCCAAAATAAGCTGACCCACTGCTGTTTTCAAACTGTGTTCCAAAACATCGATAATTTTCGCTTCAGCAGATATTCCCCTGCTACGATCTGCAACCTTAGTAATTACAACTTCTACCCTATCACCATCAATCGCATAGTTGACATCATTACGTCCAATAAAAAGGTCATCCTCTTCTTCATTTAAGGTTACAAAACCAAAGCCATTTTTATGGGCATGAAAGGTACCTTTCAAGGTAAGCTTTTGCTTTTCTTTACGAATCTGAATTTTCCCAGCATTGCTAAAGGTCAATTGACGTTTTCGCTCCATTTCAGAAATCGTCTGAACTAAATTTCTAAAGTCTTTTGCTTTTTCTTTTCCTAATCTTTGTGCCAGCTCATCCATACTAGCTTCTTTTTTTTCTCTTAAATAACTTAAAATTTCTTCTTTCATTCTTTCCTTTTTCTTATGTTTTCTAAACTTTCAGTCGCCTTTTCTTATCTAATACAGAAAAAATAGGCAAAGACAAAGTCAAAGCCCATTTTATTTACTAGATAAGATTGTCAGCATTAGTGCAATCAACAACCAAAAGAAAACCATCACTCCTGTCAAACGCTGCATTACTGCTTCAAAACCTCTTGCTTTTGGTCTTTCAAACAAGTCTCCTGCGCTTGCGTCAAATACATTACTTGATTGATTTTTTGTAGGCTGCATAAAAATTGCGATTAAAATAAATACTGATAAAATCAATAAAATGGTTAATAATAAATTATACATATCAAACTCCTTAAAATCTTAACTATTTTATCATAAAACTTATTTTGATTCAAGATGTAAGGTCACTTTTCTTTCTTTTGGGCAATACTTTAGCACTTCAATCCTTTCTGGATGTGTTTTCATATTTTTACTTGTTAAATAATTCTGACTGCCACAACTTGAACATTGTAAATTAATCTTTACCCGCACTGACTTCTCTCACTCCTAAATATTTTCTAAAACTAAACAATAAAAAGAAAAAATTCACCAAAGCTAGGCCTGCTGTGCTATAGAAAACCCAATGATAGCCAAAATGAACAGAAATAGCTGACCCCATTAACGGCCCAATAACGCCACCGATATAAAAGAAGGTTTGATTGTAACTGAAAATCCGTGAAATACCTTCTTTAGGTGTGATTTTATTCAGTAAAGAACTTACTCCCGGCAAAAGGGCTCCTGTACCCAATCCAAATAAAAAACGATAAATTCCTAGCTCAAGTGGTGTTTCAGCTCTAGCACAAAAAATATAAATAACAAAACTATACAAGAGAGCCAGCAAGAGCAAACGGTGGTTTCCTATTTTATCTCCTAATTTTCCTAACCAACTAGAAGAAAATATACTTGAGACCCCCATTGCTGAAACAATTGCACCAGATACTAACAATAGATTTTCCTTTTGCCCTAAAGAACGGATATAAAGTGTCAAAATGGGGGAAATAGACTGCCCAATCATCTGAATCACCATGCTAGTAATGAATAAACCAAAAAGAATTGCTTTTTGAGGAATTCGTTGAAATAGCTGCTTGGTTGAAACTTCTTTTTCCTTAGGGACGGGATGAAAGTCTTCTTTTACCCCGAAAATGGTCCACACAGTAACAAGAAACAAGAAAAATCCCACCAAAAGAAAAACATTTCTCATCCCTAAACTTTGTGCAATTACGCCTCCCAAAAGAGGTCCCATCAAAGTTCCCGCTACTACACCTGTTGACAATGTTCCCAAAGCATATCCAGAATGTTTTTTGGGTGCTTGGCTAGCTATTAAAGCAGTACTATTAGGTACATAACCAGAAAATACACCATTTAACAGTCTCAAAACAATGAGCCAAAATACATTCGGCACAAAAGCCAAGCCTCCCATCGTAAAAGTCATTGCAAAAGCAGCTCGAATCATCATAGGCTTGCGACCATACCTATCAGCTAAACTTCCCCAGACAGGCGATAAAAGCGCTGCTGTCAAAGCTGTACTCGAAACCGCTAAACCTGAATAAAATTCAACCATAGAGCCTCTGACTCCCAGTTCTTCCACATACAAGGACATAAATGGAACAACTAGTGACATACTAGCTCCTACAAAAAAGTTTCCCAGCCAAGCAATCCATAGATTCCGTTTCCAATTTTCTTGATTCTTAATAACATCATCTTCTTTCTTTGTCTAAAAATGCCTGCACCTGCTTTAAAGTAGCCGAAAGCGCACCATTATTGTCAATCACAATCTCAGCTCTTTGTCTTTTTTCTGCCAAAGAAAGCTGAGCTGCTATGCGTCGTTGAGCCTCTTCTTGACTAAGATTATTTCGAGTCATCAAACGTTCTAATTGAGTATCTTGGCTCACATCTACTAGCCAAACTTGATCAAACCAATCTTCATACTCCTGCTCAAATAAGAGTGGGATATCCATAAAGAAAAGCTCTTCTGTGGCTGCCAATTGATTACGTTTTAAAGCTAATTCTTCTCGAATAATATCATTTTGTAAGCGACTGGACTTCTCTAGTAAATTGGGACGACTAAAGAGAAGAGCTCCTAGCTTTTTTCGATCCAATTGACCGTCTGCCAATAAAATTTCTGTTCCAAATTCTGACAACAGAACTTGATAAAGTTGACCTCCCGGTTTCTGCAATTCATGAACTACCTGATCCGCATCAATCACTTGATAACCTTGAGAGCGCAGGAAGTCTGTTACAACTGATTTTCCAGAGGCAATTCCGCCTGTAATTCCAATTATTTTTGCCATGTCCTACCTCATTTTTTGACAATGTGGACAAAGGTGAGTTCCGCGACCAGCTAGTTTGATTTTTTCAATTTCATGACCACATCTAGTGCAAGATTGCCCTGTTTTTCCATAGACTTGCAAGAAATCTTGCATTGTGCCATCTTCTCCCAAAGCATTGCGATAAGTGCGAATGGTCGAGCCTCCCTTTTCAATAGCCAGTTGCAGAATACGGATGGTTTCATCATGAATTCGTTTGATTTCTGATTTTTTCAGTTGATTGGCTAGCCGTTCTGGATCGACTTTTGCTGCCCAGAGCACTTCGTCCACATAAATATTGCCAAGTCCAGCCACTAAATGCTGATCCAAAAGTAGTGTTTTGATGGCCTTGTGTGATTTGGTCAATCCTTCTTCAAAAGGTTTTAGCTTAAAGTCTTTGCCATTTGGCTCAGGACCAATTTTTTTCTGAACAAAATAAGCTTCAACCTGGCTTTTAGACAATAATTCAAAGGTGCCAAATTTGCGGACATCCTGATAGACCAAGGTTGACCCATCATCCAGACCAAAGAAAAGATGAAAATGCTTATTGTCTGGTACCTCATCTTCAAAAAGCAAATACTTTCCTTCCATGCGCAGATGAGAAATAATGGTCTGCCTGTTGAGATTTAAAAGAAGATATTTGCCACGACGGCCAATACTTTCAAAGGTTTGTCCTAAAATGGCCAGCTGAAAATCTTCTACACCCGTTTTGACCATTTTGGGCACACGAACCTCTACCGATACAATTTTTTTGCCAACAATCAAATGCTCTAAGCCACGCCTGACTGTTTCAACCTCTGGTAATTCTGGCATACTTAAATCCTAAGCCATTAAGTGACTTGCAGATAATATGATAACAGTAAATAAACTTAGCTAACAATTATCTCTTTTACAATGTCTCAGACAAGTTCAATAAAAACTCAGATGGCTTTTCCTTTCTATATATTTAATTACTCCAGTTGTCGCCGCTGTTTATACGTCATCAAACAATACACCGCAGACATCGTTGCTACAACGAGAAAACTAATAAATGTCACTATGATAAAATAAGACATCTCCCTAGATAACGTTTCATAATGAGGTGCCTCATCTACCATACGTTTCAAAGGAAAGTTTTCCAATGATACTAGTAAACTAGGAACAACTGATAAACTGAAAAAGTAATTTAACAAAATAGACCACCATTTTTTTGCTTTAAACATGTAAAAACCAATAGCTGGTAAAATAGTAAAAAGTAGTGGCAAACCGAAAGTGAATAAGCTAAAAAAGATGATCCATTCTATGCTAATCCACGCAATGAAGCAATATATTTCCAACATACAGGTGATAGTATACAACAAACCAAATGTACTAAATGATAAACGACTACGATCTTCTTTTCTTAAATTCAAAAGTAACTCCTATAAAAGAAACTGAACTATGGGCGTTCAACACTCAATGCCCCATAGCAAAGTTATTTGTAAAGTATTCCTCTAACATCAGGCGATGTTTACGACTAACAGATTCGAGTTTCGTTATCTCGTCTCCAGAAAAGAAACGAAGGCGCAAGGTTTCTTCATTGTGAAAATCAGAAATATCAAAATCATTTAGCGCCTTAAATTCATAAATCATGACAACCGTCTGCACCTTGTCACCATTAGGATAGACTTCCTCAAAATTGCTATAAACATTGAGAAAACGTGTTGCTTGTACTTTAATTCCCGTTTCTTCAAAAAACTCACGCTTAGCGGTATCAAGCGTGGACTCCCCAAGCTCCATTGCACCACCAGGAATGGCCCAGGTTTTCTTATCCTCACGTAATTGCAAGAGTACGCGTCCATCCTTATCCGTCAAAATGCCACCAGCAAAAGTCAGAATAATCTTGTCATGCCCAACTTTTGATCGGATATAGGAAATATAATCTTGAGTCATGTTTAATACTCCTTCTCTTTCCACCCAAAAGCCACCAACTCTATTTTCTGATTGCTTTGTCTATTTCTGATAATCCATTTCTTCTATAATATGAGCATAATGGACTTTCATAGCTTTCCTTAATTGCTGGCTAAACATCCCAAACATTAAATAATAAGCCAGACCAAGACACAATAAAGCGAATATTGGCAATAAAAATAATTGTACTATGAGGAAAATTAAATTTGCTCTACCACTAGATATCGCCAGCAACGGCATTAGGGCAAGAATAACTACTAATGTCATGCTAGCTGTCTTGAATCCCTTGTGCCGTTGCTCTTTCAATTCTAAGTACTGATGGTAGATAGACCTTACTTCATCCTCTTTATAACGATTACAAAGCAAGCCGTCCTTTATTTCCTTATCTAAAGTAGTAAACCAAATTGAATAAACCATTTTCTTCTCCCTCTCCTACGTTAGATTCTCTGTCCCTAAAAGTCGTCCTCAATACTCCTTCTCATTATAGCCAAAATCTGCCAAATCCAATTTCTTGTCCCGCCAGTTTTTCTTGACTTTAACCCAAGTTTCGAGATAGACCTTGTCGCCTAGCATGATTTCAATATCACGGCGTGCCATTTTACCAATTTTCTTGAGCATAGCCCCTTGCTTGCCAATGATAATACCCTTTTGACTATCACGCTCCACCATGATGGTGGCACGAATATGTACCTTGTCCGTCTCCTCATCACGTTTCATAGATTCAATAACTACCGCCACTGAATGCGGTACTTCTTGCTCTGTTAATTTCAAAATTTTCTCTCGAATCATCTCAGAAACCAAAAAGCGTTCTGGGTGATCAGTAATTTGATCCTCTGGAAAATATTGAAAGCCTTCTTCCAAGTTTTCTGTCAGTAATTCCATCAGTCGAGATACATTATTGCCTTGCAGGGCAGAAATGGGCACAATTTCCTTAAATTCCATTTGTGTCCGAAAATCATCAATCTGCTCCAGCAGCTGGTCTGGGTGTACTTTGTCAATTTTATTGATAACGAGAATGACAGGAATTTTTGCTGCTTTGAGACGTTCCATAATCATATCATCACCCTTACCACGCTTTTCATCGGCAGGAACCATAAACAGGACTGTCTCTACCTCCCGTAACGTTGAATAAGCAGATTCTACCATAAAATCACCGAGCGCTGTTTTAGGCTTATGAATTCCCGGCGTATCAATAAAGACAATTTGCTCCGTGTCTGTCGTATAAATCCCCATAATCTTGTTACGAGTTGTCTGAGCCTTATCACTCATAATAGCAATTTTCTGCCCCATGACATAATTTAAAAAAGTTGACTTCCCGACATTAGGGCGTCCTAAAATGGCTACAAAACCAGATTTAAAAGTCATTATTTCACCTCTATTCAATGAACAGTAGAAAATCGGCGTTTCCCCCGATTTCCAAATCTTTAAAACATTAAATTCCAAATTTTAGGAATAAAAATAATTAATCCTGTCACAACTGCAAATCCTGAAACTACTAGAACTGCACCAGCTGCCATATCCTTGGCATTTTTAGCCAGCATGGAAAAGTGATAATCACTAGCTAAATCTACCACATTTTCAATCGCCGAATTAACAATCTCAAAAGCAATGACCAAAAAGATGCTCAGAAAAAGGAAAAGCCACTCTATCGCAGTTACCTGAAAAAGTAATCCTGCAAAGACCACCACAATTGCTGAAACAGCATGACTACGCATATTACGTTCTTCTTTAATTGCAGTAAAAATTCCTGTTAGAGCAAATTCTAAACTCGAAATCACGTCGCGATTTTTCCATTTGCGTTTGTTTGTATTATTGTCTTGTAAGTCCATAAGCAGTCAAAATT
>ERZ773083.1677-NODE-1677-length-14720-cov-19.660621_pt1 | contig 14720 bp, 10 predicted proteins | sample MGYA00511465_ERZ773083 | MGnify/ENA primary metagenome ERZ773083 (study PRJEB29015, sample SAMEA2738001) | human oral metagenome | biome: human oral; feature: human-associated habitat; material: dental | place: China | collected 2060 ... | reverse complement strand
CAGCGGATCGCCGCCAATCTCGTTGCGGTGCCTTGCATCACAGAGACTTGCGGCGCTCCGCCGCGCTGCTTTGCGCGCCCGAAACGGCGCGCCGTCAAGACGAGGAGACGCTGCCCCTTTCGGGAGCCTTCGGCTCCGATCCACGAGTTCCCGCGGCAGGCGCGGGTTTCTCCGCGTCGCTTTCGGTGGCGCTTGCAGGCAACGTCGCCTCTGCGGCGTCTGCACTCGTCTCAGCACGCGCATTCGTCGCCGGATCGGCCGCCGAGGGCTGCTCAACGCCGTCTTTCGGCAAGTTCGAGGAAGCGTCCGCCGAGCCTTCCTCGTCCGCGGCCGCCGTCGGGTTCGCAAGTCCGTCGGATGCGCCGGGCGACGCATCGACGTCCGGCGGCGTCAGGATCTCCGGCTCAGGCTCGCTTTTCGGAGCCGCTGCCTCCTGCGAGAGGGCAGGGGCGCTCTCCGGAACGGCAGGCGCACTCGGCGCGTCCGATGCGCCTGCGGAGCTCGCATCCGACTCGGACGCCTCGCTTGAAACCGTGCCGTCGGCAGCCTGTGCAGCGGCTGAGACGCCGACCACCGGCTCGCTCGCAGAACCGACAGTTCCATCTGCTCCCGCATCTTCGACGGCCTCCGCAGCCTCAACGGTTTCAGGGGCTGCGGCCTTGGCAAATTCCGCGTCTTCCGCGGCCTCAGGGGCTTCCGCGACCTCAGGGGCTTCCGCGGCCTCAGCGCCCTCGACGGATTTAGCGGGCTCCGCCGCGAGCGACTCCGGCGAGGCGACGTCCGCTTCAGCTGAGGCCTGAGACTTCTCAGCCGCCTCCATCTCCGCCTGGGCCTCTTTGGATCCCTCTGGGGGCGTCTGAGGGCCGGATCCCTCTGGGGGCGTCTGAGGGCCGGCCGAGTCGGCGTCGTCTGCTGGCAAAGCGGACTGCGTCGAGGACTCTTCGGAGGCGCCCCGCCCTTCGTCGCCGTCGGGCTCGAGTCCGACGATGTCGCGCAGCGTCTCTTCGAGCTCGGCGATCGCCTCTTCGTCCTCTTCCTTCGCTCGCCCGTCGATGATGACCTGAGTGAACAGGTCGTCTTTGTCGTCGCGTCTGACCATCGCCCGAACTTCGGCGCCCGACGGCAACTTGGCACTGCGGCGAACGACGATCGAACGCTCGAGGCGTTCGCGGACCACGAGTGCGATGTTCTCTTCGCCGTCGGCGAGCTTGAGCTCGAAAGCCGGAATGTTCCAATCGACGAAGGGCATCGTCAATGTGTTCCCGCTCCACGTCGCACGTTCGAATTCGAACCAGTGCCGCTCTTCGGTTTCTTTGTCCGTCGCCACCGCGATCCTGTCGGCGAAAACGGCGAGCCAGGCTTCGGCGTCTCCGTCTATTCTCGCGATCTCAATCGGCTTGCCCCCCAGGGCCGCCACCGCCGAGGGCGTCCGACGCTTTTCCCCGGACTTTTTGCGTTTCACAATTATTCCGTTCTCTCAAAGTCCGCGGCGGTAGGCGTGCGCTCACCCATCACGGCCGTGATCGCGGCGTCGGTGTGCACCGCGCCCGCTCCGTTGGTGTCGCCTCCCGCCAGTTTTTGGCCCGCGAAGTAACCGAGAATCGCCATGATCGTTCCGAGTACGAGCGCCAGGATGAAGCGCCTCTTCTGCGCTTTGCGCAACTGCGCGATCTCCTCGGGCGTGAGAGACGACATGTCCGGTTGCTTCATAGCCATGCGTAAAGACTACAGGAGCGATTTTGCCTGGCCCATATGCCGCTGCCGAAAAGTCCGCACTTTGTGACGTCGAATTCGCCGCTCACCCCTGCAACACGGCCGATCGGCCTAGGTTACCCCGCTCGCCGAACGGTAACGAACGCAGCATTCTCTGCATACTCGCACAGCGACCGACCAGGTTTCCTTCGCAAATCGGGCTCCGGGCGCCGCGCCTCGGCGGACCGCCCGCAGCGCCGCGGCTTTCTTCCGCGGGCCTCGCTCCCGGTAGGATGGACTCCATGCGTTTCGTCCTACTGACCGCCAAGGCATATGCGCGTTTCCTCGAGGAATCTCGCCCCCGAGTCTTCATCCCCCAGAGCATCGAGTTCGCCCGCGTTCGCGAAAGGCAAGGGTACAAGGTCGAGTATGTCGGCATCGTCGACGACGCCGAACGCAAAGTCGTAGGGGCGGGCGTGCTCGCCTACCAACCGTGGAAGAAAGTCTTCTGGAGGGCGCAACTGACCTACGGTCCGCTGCTCGATTGGGAGAGCACCGCCGCGATCGAAGCGTTTTTCACCGGCTTGAAACGCCATCTGAGGAAGAACCCCCGGGTCCTCGCCCTGCGTTTTAACCCGCTGCTCCCTCGGGCCTTCTACGAGGACATCAAGGTCGTCGAGGAAAATCCCGTGGCGGCGAAGGCGCAGGAGACCTTCGCCAAGCTGGGCGCTACCCGCCTGAAGAAGGAGTTCTACGAGCAGCCGGACATACAGATCCGGTACATCTACACGAAGGACATATCGGGCAAGACGTTCGACGAGGCGACCGCGACCTTGGCAAAGGGCTTGCGGCGGCGCTTTCACAACGAGGGGCGCTACGGCGTCGAGACGCGCCTGTTGGGGCCCGAGGAGTTTGACGTTTTCGACAAGCTCCACGAATCGACGGCCGATCGGACGACGATGCACGGCATCTCCGGTTCGAGCAGGGCGTTCTACACCGAGCTCATGCGCGAACTCGGACCGGAGCGGGCGCTCCTATGCGTCGCCTACCTCTCCCCCTCGCGCTACCTCGAGCAGATCGCCGACGAGCGGCAGGAGTCGCTCAAGCGCATCGAGTTGTTGGAGGGCCGCAAAGCCACGAAGGCAAGGGACAGGGAGCTGGAGCAGCTGCACGAGCGTTTGACGACGCTCGATTCCCAAGAGGAGCAGGCTCGCAAGACCCTCGACGAGTACGGCGACGACATTCCGTTCAACGCCGCGCTGAGCTTCCGCTTCGGGGACGAGCTCATCCTCCTGCTGGGCGGCATGGACAAGCGTTTCGCCGCCTACGGGAGGGACTACCCCGTGGAGCGCGCGATGTTCAAATGGGCTTGCGACAACGGCCTGTCGGTCTACAACACCTTCGGCGTGTCTGGGATCTTCGACGAGACCGCGCCCGACGCCCCCGTGCTGAAGTTCAAGCGCTGGCTCGGAGGAAACGTCGAAGAGTTCGTCGGCACATATGTTCTGCCTATCCATCCCCTTCTCGCCAAGGCGACCGGCGCCCTCAACTGAGGAAGAGCCCTCGGCCGAAGGGGAAGCGCTTCGGCCCGTTCGAAGCCTCGAATCCCGAAGGGCGTCGAATTCTCAGAACCCCGAGTCGGTCGGCTCGGGGTACCACGCGCGCATCCGCCGCCGCTGGTTGAAGCCGTTGGCCAAGCGATAGAAGGCCCGCTTGAGGCTGCGGTCCGCCGAATACGCCAACGGGTTGACGACGCCGGTTTTCTTCGCTCGCCGCACGCGCGCGTAAAGGTCCGCGTCGCGAATGTACCTTCGATTGGCCAGCGACGCCGGAATGATGCAGAAGATCGCCTCGCGCGCATTCGTCGCGCACGCCGCCCCTTCGGGGGCGGGATCTGCGCTGGGCGCATCGCTTTGACAGAAGCGCTCGGCGGCGTCGGCTTGACCCAGTCCGGCCCCCGGGGCGCCGTCGGCCCCGTTTTCCTCCATGTCCGCGAGCATCGCTTTGGCGAGGTCGACGCCGGCGACCTTGAGGTAGTAGTGGCCGCGGCCGATGCGCGGGTTGAGGTCGAGCCAGCGGGCTGCGCCGTCGCGCGGATCGACCTTCACGTCCATCGAAAAGAACCCGCGCAACCCTGTCCGCGTGACGATGGACTTCGCCTGTTCGATCAGCTCGGGATTGTGTTCGGTCAATATGATTCCGGCGTTGCCAAGGTATTCGGGTTGGTGCAGGCCGAGGATGACCCTCCCGGAGCCGCACGCAGTGACCGTCCCCCGGGCGTCCACATATCCGTTGACGACCCACTGGGTCGTGTCGTCGCCTGGGACGAGCTCCTGGACGATGAGGCGCGTGTCCACCCCTCCCTCGCGCCATCTCGCGAAGGTCGCCAGCGCGGCCTCGCGAGTCTCGAGCGGCAAAACTTTGCGCAGCCCCTGGTTCCAGTAACGGCTGAGGTCGCTCGCCTCCTCGGGCTTGACGACGACGGGGAACGTCACGCCCCCCAGTGCGCCTTCCCAGGAAGCGGGCTCCCGCAGATCGATTCGCGTGCGCGCCGGAGCGCTCAAGCCGAGCCCGGCGACGATCGCGGCCATCTCAGCTTTGGAATTCGCAGTCGCGACCGCCTTCCGGTCTCCGTACGGAAGAAACCAGTCGCGGCTCAGAGAGTCTCGATGCCGGGCGACGAAGCCGACGGCCTCGTCCGTGTTGACGAGGAGGATCAGGCGGCGGTCGGGAAACTCGCGCGCCAGGCCGTCGAGGATGCCGAGGAAAGCCGCCTCGTCGTCGAGCGAGCCCTTGCCCACGAGCCGCACATCGAAGATCGAAGAATGGTCGATCGGACCGCGCATGGCGTCGGCGACGACGAGCGAGCGCACCCCGGCCGCCTCGTGGAAGATGCGGGCGAAGCTGTAGGCGGCTATGTCGTATCCGAAGACGACCGGGAGAATCGGCTTCTCACGCGCGGGATCGCCGAGGCGACCCCGGCGTCCCCGGTGCGCCTGCGACCCGCCTTCGGTCCGCTGCCTCTCGCGCTCGGCGCCTCTTTGCGGGCCGTCGTTTTCCCGGCCGTTCCGGCTGTTGTGCACGGCATTCCCCATTCGCTTGCGCGCCTTTCCTTCATCGGAGTTTTGGCCTGTTCTGTTGTTCAGGCCTGCCTGTTTGGGCCTCGCCTGTTTTGGCCGCAATCGCCAACCTCGCCGTCGCGTGGTTCGTCGTCGCTTTGCGCGCGGCTGTCCCGCCCGGCGGCATCTGGCTCGAGATCGCCGCGCCCCCGAGACCGTTGCGCTCCCTTTCGCTCACCTGCGCTTCCCGACCCCGAACTTTCGCGCGATCGAGGTGAGCGGGCCCATGAGCACGCTCAGCTCCTCCATCTTCAGAGCCTTCATGAGGCCAAGGTAGAAGGCGACGAGCACAGGCCCGATCACGGCGCAGCGGAGGATCGCGCCAATGAACCCGACGGGCGCGAAAATGGGGCCGAAGAAGACGGCGTGTATGAGCCAGCCCAGCAGGGCCGTGGCCGAGGCGATCCACAGAAGCTTGACGTGGACGCGAAGCAGTCTGTCCTCGTCAAGGCCTCCCATGCGCTGGGAAAGCTTGTAGATCATGGCGAAGACGGAGAGGATGTTGGCCGCCGACATGACGAGGCCGATGCCGACCACCGTCCAGCGCGGATCGATGAAGCTGCACAGATAGTAGCCCACCAGGCCGAACAGGAGGAAAGGCAGGTTGATCCAGAATGCCCCGCGCGTGTCCTCGAAGGCGTAGTAGACGCGGTCGAGCACGCTCACCGCGCCCACTCCGACCAGCCCGATGCACATGGCGATAAGGACCTTCGCCAGCTCCACGGCCTGGTCCGGCGGAACGGTGAACGTGAGGATCCTCGTGATGGGGACCGCCAGGGCCACCATGCCCGCCGAGGCCAGAAGCATGAGCGTGGAGACCATCCGCAGCGTCTTCGAGGCGTCCCGGCGCATCCTCGCCATGTCGCCGTCGACGGCGGCCTTCGTGAGCCTTGTGAACATCGCCGTCGCGATCGAGACGACGATGAGCGACGTCGGCATGGAATAGAGCGCGTACGCGCTGTCATAGGCCGCGTTGCCCGCGACGTCGCCGCCGAGCCCCATTCTCTCAGCGCGGCTGCGGGCGCCCGCTGCCACATTCGACAGAAGCATCGTGGGGACCATGCCGGAGACCATCATGAGGAGCATCCACCACGACGCCTTCCCGGCCTCCCCCAAGCCCGAGCCCCGCCAGGCGAAGTCGGGGCGATAGCGGATGCCCAACCTGTACATCGGCCAAACGAGGACCAGGGCCTGCACCGCGATGCCCGCGGTGGAGACCCCGCCGAGCAGCATGACGCGCGTCGAATCCCATTCCTCGACGCCTCCGCGCTCAGCCCCGCCGAAAACGCTGAGAACGCCGAGGAATCCCACAATGGACACGACGTTGTTGAGCACGGGCGCCCACATGTAGGGGCCGAAGTTCTCCCGAGCGTTGAGAATCTGGCCGAGCACCGTGTACATGCCGTAAAAGAAAATCTGCGGCAGACACCAATAGGCGAAGGCGACGGTGAGGTTGAACCACTTGCCCTCCATCGTGGATGCGAAAACCTTCGCAACGAACGGCGCGCCCAAGGTCAGCAGGAAGGTCACCGAGCCGAGGGAGACGATCGAGAGCGTGAGCAGCTTGTTGAGGAAGGCCTCCCCGCCGTCTTCGGACTCTTTCGTCGCCCGAACGATCGAGGGCACCAGAACCGCGTTGACCAGGCCGCCGACGATGATCATGTAAATGAGGTTCGGCAGCTTGTTCGCCACGGCGAATGCGTCGGCGGCCGGCGTCGTGACGCCGACGATCGCCCCGAGGAGGATCGGCGAACGGACGAGCCCAAGGAAACGCGAAACCAAGCTCCCCAGAAACATGACGAAGGACGAGCGTGCGACGCTCTTGGGCGAACCCGCCTGTTTCTTGGCCTCGCCCGGGCCCTTGCGCCCGCCGGAGGGCGCCGGCGCTTCAGGTTCGGCCCCGCGCTCGCGGACGTCCTCGCCGCCCGGCTTTCCGTCTTCCCGAGTGACCGGGATGACGGCCGTGTCCTCCGCCTCTCCCAAAAAAGCGGCCCTGTTGGCTGTGTGGGCGGCATAGGCCGCCGCTGCCCTCGCCGCCCGTTCGGCCGCTCGACGCCGGGCCTCGGCCGGATCGAGCTCCTCAGGCTGACTGACCTGCGGACGTACGGGAACGCCTGCTTTTTCCGGCCCGTCTTTGAAGTGACGTCCGGTAGGCGCTGGAGGTCGATGCGGCATAGTTCGATGGTATCCTGCGAGCGGCCGAAGGGGAGCCAGCGCGGGCCGTCCGTGAGCTTTCTCCCGCTCCTTTAGGCAATCAAATTGTCCGTAACGTAATAGAAGGCATTTTTGACTGGCGATCGGAGTTGCATTGCGTTGGCTTTTCCACCGAAATGAAAACTTGAAATTGCGGGCTGTCCACCGAGTATGGGAAGGTAAGGAAATCCGGGTCGAAAGGAAGGTTTCCTTGTGTCCACGCATAACGTACCCCCACATCGCGCAAGTGAAGAGAGTGCCGGCGGCGTCGCAACGGACGACGAAGCAGTCGACGCATCTATCGGAATGAAGTCCCCTGACGCCGAAGAGTCCCCACGGCCCGAGGACGAAGCCGAACTCGAAGCGTCCTCTTCCCGGAGCCGCGTTTCTCTGGCTCTCCGCTACCAGGTTTTCTGGCCGTCGGTCGGCATTACCCTCGCCTTCGTTGTGCTCGCCGCCCTCTGGCCGAAGAGCGTCAACGACGTCATTGCCCGCATTTCGAAAGTCGTCGTGACGAACGTGGGCTGGTACTACATTTTGGCGGTCGCCCTGTTCGTCGTCGTCGGCTTCGCCCTTGCCTTTTCCAGGAAGGGCGACACCGTCCTCGGGCCGGACGACGCCGAGCCCGAGTACTCTCGAACATCCTGGTTCTCGATGCTTTTCGCCGCCGGCATGGGCATCGGCCTCGTGTTCTGGGGCGCGGCCGAGCCGCTCTCCCATCTCGGCAAGCCAGCCCCGAGCTCAAACGCCGCGAATGCGACGGACCGGGCGTCGGAAGCCATGACCAAGTCCTTCCTCCACTGGGGTTTGCACGCATGGGGGATTTACGTGATCGTCGGCCTGGCCATCGCCTACGCCGTCCACCGCCGGGGCCTGCCGGTCTCCGTCCGTTCGACGCTGCGTCCGATCTTCGGCGACCGCGTCAACGGAAAGCTCGGCGACGTCATCGACGTCATAGCGATCATCGGAACGCTCGTGGGAATCGCCACGTCGCTGGGCTTCGGAGTCAAACAGGTCGCGGCCGGCTTCGATTTCCTCGCCGGATGGCACATCGACAACGGAATGCTCATTCTTTTGGTGGTCGTCATCTCGGGCATGGCGGCCCTGTCGGTCGCCAGCGGGCTGGACGCGGGCATCAAGTTCATTTCGAACCTCAATCTTGTTCTGGCCGCTTTGCTCGTCGTCCTCGTCGCGATCCTCGGCCCCACGGTCTTCCTCTTCAACGGATTCGTCACGGACTCGGGCAGCTACTTCCAGAATTTCATCTCGATGTCCTTCGAAACCCACCCCTATGCCGGCGCCAAGGGCGCCGAATGGCTCTCCCAGTGGACCGTTTACTACTGGGGTTGGTGGATCAGCTGGTCCCCCTTCGTCGGGGTTTTCATCGCCCGCATTTCCAAAGGGCGGACGGTCCGCGAATTCGTCCTCGGCGTCATGCTCGTCCCCACGCTCGTCACGTTCGTGTGGTTTGCGATTCTCGGCGGAAACGGCCTTTATCAGCAGATGTTCGGCGCTAAGAACCTCATCGGCCCCGACGGGACGGTCAACGTCGACATCGCCCTTTTCCGAGTCTTCGAAGGAATGCCCATCGGCGGAGTGCTCTCGATTCTGGCGATGATCGTGGTGATCATCTTCTTTGTCAGCTCCTCCGATTCCGGATCCTACGTCATGTCGATGCTATCGACCGGCGGCAACCCCAACCCGCCTCTGGCCACGCGCCTGACCTTCGCGGCGCTGTCCGGCGCCATCGCCGCCGTCATGCTGGGATTCGGCGATTCCCAGGAGGGGATGAAGGCGCTGCAAACGCTGTCAATCCTCACCGCCTTGCCGTTCTCCGTGGTCATGGTGCTCATGTGTTGGGCCCTTTGGAAACAGCTCGCGGCGGAGCACGCGATACGCCGCAGACTTCGGGGCGAAGAGTTCGCTCGGGCGATCGTCACCGACGTTTCAGGGACCCTCCGGGCGGAGATCTTCGACGAGCTGACGACCCACAGCCGGAGGGCGAAGCCTCGGCCCATCGAGACGACGGTCGACCTGCACAAGTTCTTCACCCGACTCTCGCGGCAGGCGCGCAAACGCGAATACGAGTCCAAGGTCAGCGAGGTGCTGGCCGCGCAGACGGGGACCGAGGAGATTCCCATCGCCGTCGAGGAGGACCTGCCGACGTCGTACGACGCCATCAACGCCACCGACCCCGACGCCCCCACCTACGAGGATCCGTCGGCGGGAGCCGACGAGGCTCCTGACGGCTCCGGCGACGGCCGGGCCGAAGAGGAACAGGCGAGCGGCGAAGGCGGAAGCGGCCATGACGCGAGCGCAGGCGGCGAAGGCAAAGGGTCAAACGAAGACGCGTCGGCGTGAGAGGACGGCTGAGCCGAGGCCTCGGCTGACCGGGCCCGCGATGCGTTGATCGCGCTGATCGGCGACGCGTCAAAGCGACCGGGTCGGCGATCCGCAGACTCGTGCAGGCGGGCGCCCCGGCCGCAAGGCCGCGTGAATGCAGTCTCCCGTCGGAAGGTTCGGGGCGGGCTGGGATCTCTCAGCCCGCCCCGCGGCTCTCAGTCCGCCGCGGCCTCGAGCACGATCGAGTAGGCGTTGCCGTCTGGATCGATGAGATTGAAGACGTCGACGACTTCGTCGATCGTCTCGATCTCGGTTACCGAGAATCCGAGGTCTGCGAGGCGTTGCTGCTCCGCCCGGGCGTCGTCGACTCCCAGAACAAGCGTGATGCCCTCGGCGCCGGCCGTCTCGGGCGATTCGAAAAGCTGGAGCCAAAAGCGGCCGAGGTTGAACTCGACGATCCCTTCCATGGGCATCGAATGCGGAGCGCCGAGCTCGAAGGCTGCCTGATACCAGGCGACTGCTTCCTCAATATTGGACACGGGCACACATGCGACTATGTTGTTCATCTTCATGCTGCCATCCTAGAGGCCGTGCATTCCTCTCGCGATGGTCTGCTCTCCCCAAGCAGGGTCTTGAAAGGGCCGTCGCGTGCAAAGACGAAAATGCTTTAAGATCTCGGCATGTACGTGATCCTCATCGACTATACGTCCGAATTGGAAGACATCGACTCAGCCCTCGACGCACATAAAATCTGGCTCAATGAAAACTATGCCGCAGGCCGTTTCCTTGCGTCAGGGCGTCGCGAGCCGCGCACGGGCGGAGTGATTCTCGCGGCGAACCGTCCTCGTGAAGAAATCGAGGCGGCGGTGGCGAAAGACCCATTTGCCCTTCGCGGCTTGGCCAAGCATGCGATCGTCGAATTCCGCCCTTCGCGCGTGGCCGACGATTCTCTGGCGAAGCTTTTCGGCGACTGACGCCGCTTCGCTTCAGGGCCGAAAACTCCAGGCGACTTTGCGGCTTCGCCTCTCTGGTGTGCCCCCGGCAGGACTTGAACCCGCGACCGATGGATTATGAGTCCACTGCTCTAACCAACTGAGCTACAGGGGCGCGCCGGAAACCGGCCCTCATATCTTAGCCGGATTTCTTCGACCACGTCACCGCGATTCGCAGCAGCGTAGATCACTCGATTTGAGCGTCGCACGCCCGGCGCTGTTCCTCCAGCTCGATGAGCCGCGAGAACAGCGCGGAATACTGGGGGTCGTCGGGCGGCGTGCGCTGCAGTCGTGAGCGCAGATCGCCGATCTGGCGGGTGATTCCCTGCCTGATAAGGGACACGGCTATCCCCCACACGTACCGCTCGACTCGGTCTGGCCGGCTCTCGGGAAGCGTTTCGACGGCGAGCTGGGCCACAGCTCGCCCGACGACGTCGTCGGCGTTCTCGATGACCCTCTCGACGTACCACCCGGCGGCGGCCTCCTCCGCCTTTTCCAAAGGGACGCCTTTCGCCGAGAGCTCGGCGACGCGCTTGTCGTAGGAGGCGGCTCCCCCGGCGGCCCGGATCGCCTCGTGCACGCGGCGATGAACGGGCACGGTGAAGGTCTGGGAGGGCAATTCGTCCATCTGCGCCGGGCCCGCGAGGCCCGGCAGTTGAAGGTATATCCCAAGAGCCTCCCTCTCGACCCTCTCTACGGGGTCCCGCACCGTCGCCCTTGGCGCGAGAACGGGGGCGGGGCGCTCTTGCCCGTCCTGAGCGCCGCCGTTCGGCCGTCTCTGTCCGCCCTCAGTCCTCAGGCCGGAAGCGGGCCTCCGGCCGGCGGAAAGCACAGCGCGGCGAACGGTGCCCTCGTCCATGCCGAGCCAACCCGCCAGCTGCCTCGTGTACTCGCCGCGAAGCACCCTGTCGCGGATCGAAGCGACCATTGGCGCGGCGGCGCGGAGGCCGGCGGTCCTCCCTTCGGCGCTGTTCAACGGCAGGCCCGTCAGCACCGAGCGAATGGCAAACTCGAACAGGGGGCGGCGGGCCGCCACGATCTCGCGCACCGCCTCGTCGCCGTAGTTCATGCGCACCTCGCACGGATCCATTCCCTCGGGTGCGACGCAGACGAAGGTCTGCGCGGCGAAGGCCTGATCTTCCTGGAAGGCTTTGAGCGCGGCCTTTTGGCCGGCGGCGTCGCCGTCGAAGGTGAAGATGATCTCGCCGCCGTAGGCCGCCCCGGAACCCAGGATCACCCCCGCAGCCGGATCGGCCCCGTCGCCGATGAGCCTGCGGACGACCTTGACGTGTTCGGAGCCGAAGGCGGTGCCGCACGTGGCGACGGCCGTCTCGACGCCCGCGAGCTGGGCCGCCATGACGTCCGTGTACCCCTCGACGACGACGATTCTCCGCTGCTGCGAGATGGCGCGCTTGGCCATGTCGAGCCCGTAGAGCACCTGGGACTTCTTGTAGATTGCGGTCTCCGGCGTATTGAGATACTTCGGGCCGTTGTCTTCGTCGGAGAGCTTGCGCGCGCCGAAGCCGATCGGGTCGCCGGTGATCGACATGATCGGCCACATGAGGCGCCCGCGAAAGCGGTCATACTGGCCGCGGTTTCCCTGGCTCGCCAGTCCCGAGGCGGCTATTTCACGCTCGGTGAATCCGCGGCGTCGCAGCTCTTTGAGCAGGCCGTCCCACGAGTTCGGCGAGTATCCGACCTTGAAGCGCTCGATCGCTGCGGCGTCGAAGCCGCGCTGGTCGAGCATCCGCCGCCCCGCCTCGCCCTGGGGGGAGGCCAGCTGGGCCATGTAGAAGTCCACCGCAATCCGGTGGGCGTCGATGAGGCGCTGGCGCGTAGCCCCGGAGTCGCCGCGTTCGCGCCGCCCGTCGTTCTCGTAGCGAAGCTCCACGCCGGCCTTTCGGGCGAGGATTTCCACAGCTTCGACGAACGGCACGTGCTCGATTCGTTCGACGAAGGAAATGACGTCGCCGCCTTCGCCGCATCCGAAACAATGCCACCTGCCGATGTGCGGCCGGATGTGGAAGGAGGGCGTTTTCTCATCGTGGAAGGGGCACAGGCCCTTTTGTGAGTCGACGCCGTCGGGGCGCAGCTGAACATACTGGGAGACGACGTCCTCAATCCGCGTGCGCGAACGAACCTCGTCGATGTCCTCTCGCCTGATCAACCCCGCCATGCCACCATTCTATCCGGGCGCTCCAATCGATCTGAGCATTCAGACAGCGCATCCAAACAGACAGTCTCGGGCGACGCCGCGGAGACTTGCAGACGACGCCGCGGAGACTTGCAGGTAACGCCGCGGAAACTTGCAGGCAACGCCAGGGCCTGTTGGTCGACCTCGCGGAGGCCTTGGCCGGAAGTCAGTCGAAAGGTGGAGGCCGGTGCCCGAAGGCCGAGAAAAGTCGTTTCCGCGTGTCAACGAAACGAAACTGAGTGCTGATGAAACGGACTTGACGTGCGGTCCGCGTATAGCGAGGCAAGACCTCAACTGCGGGCTAGCAGACCGGAAGCCAGTTGGAACGAATCTGGTCAGACGCTGCTTGCAGAACGCTCAGGCTCGCATTGTGGATTGCCATAATTCACGCAATGAGTGATATTAGATACGAAGAAGCATAATCATTTGATAATCAACTCTTTAAGATTATCTAATACATTTTTCTAAATCTAGAAAGCGTAAAAATCGTCTCTCGCGACGACATACCCTTTCTATTTCAACTAAACGTCTTTGCTTTTGCTTTAAGCGTGTTTAACATTGCGGCAATGGCCATGTTTGGCTGGTTGCGTCGAAGGGAATTTCCGGATGACCAAGGCCGGGTTTCCCGCACAGTAACGCGAATGACGAATCATTGTGACACAAATGGTCAGAAGTTTACTATGGAAAAGGGGGTGCGTCAGGAGGTCGGGGCTGCTACCGTTAGTCCTTGACGGCACTGTAACCTTTGGCGTCGTGGCAAACAGGGCGTGCATACCCTGTCGTTCCGCCGGTCAGCCGCAGGGATTTGCAGTCCGTCCGCCGTGTTTGCCTATATGCCTGAATACGGTGTTTTTGAACAGAGACGACGTCCTTGAAAGGAAGGGAGGCGCCCATGTCCCAGCTCCGTCTCGACCGGGATAAATTCAACCAGACCATCAGCCGTCTGGAACAAGAGGGCCAGCGATTCGACAAAGCCCAAAGCGACTTCGCCCTCGGGGCCCAAGCGGCCACAGGAGCACTGTCCCCAACCCCTGCCCCAAGCGCAGACGGCTGCGGCATCGGCGAGTTCGACCAGTTCCACACTCCGCTGCACGCAACGCTGTTCGCCTCCGAGAACGAACTCAAGACCGTCTCACGCGGGCAAAAGCACTTTATCAGCCAACTAAGGGAAGCCGTCTCCTCAATCGAAGGGGTCAACGAGGCCGAGCGGGCCAAGTACTTGGAGCGCTTGGCGGCGGTGGACGGAAAGTTCACCTACCGGCGCCCTGAGGAAATGAAGGAATACGTCGAGGCCTACGCCCGGGCCCGCAACCTCATCGACAAGCTCTCCCAGTGGGGAGGCAAATAATGGCCACCCCGAACGCCGACCGGCTGTACAAGATGGAGTCTTGGCGCACCAGCGCCATGGAAGACTCCCACCGGCACCTGACCGCCGTCAGCCAGGCCCTGGTCGAGATCGCCGCCGGCGACCGGGAAGTCGCCGGCGACCTGGGGCTCGAGGGTGCGACCGCGCGGGCGGCCTGCGCCTGCCTGGACCGGCATACCAAACACATACTCCAAGTGTCCGACAGAATCAAACAAATCGTCAAAGCCTCCACCGAAGCTCTCAACGCCGGAATCGACGCTCGAAACGAAAGCATCGAAATCCAAACCAAACTCAAAACCGTCAACGACGGTTTCCAGCACATGGAAAAGATGCAGCAGGTTAATGGCGGTTCGTCCGTGCCGGGCATTCCCGGCACTGGAGTGACATCGGCTGAAGTTGAGGCTCAGCGTCAGGCCGCGCACGCGAAGATCGATGCGTTGGCGAAGAAATCGCTGAACAAGCTCAACGGCCGCATCCTCGCTGCCATCGACACCCTTCCGCCCGACGGCCACACCGGCCAGACAACCGCCCACGCAGGCTCCGGGGACCAACACTCAGGAAGCGAAAGGACCGGCGACGGGCCCGCAGCAACGCCAAACACAGGGTCGGCACGCTCGGCGACCGCCTGGAGCGCAACCGTCGACACATCCCTCGGCAGCCCCGGACACCACGCCCTTGCCGGGGGCCACGGCCTCGTCGCAGGCGGCAGCGGTTCTGCAGGCGGACACGAGACCCCCGCAGGCAGCGGCGTGTCGTTGCAGGGCACGCACTACAGTCCGCCTTCACAGCCGACGGCGCCCCGCCCCTCGGCAGGTCCGTCT
>ERZ773083.1674-NODE-1674-length-14734-cov-17.448191_pt1 | contig 14734 bp, 12 predicted proteins | sample MGYA00511465_ERZ773083 | MGnify/ENA primary metagenome ERZ773083 (study PRJEB29015, sample SAMEA2738001) | human oral metagenome | biome: human oral; feature: human-associated habitat; material: dental | place: China | collected 2060 ... | reverse complement strand
TTGAGTACCCGTTTATACTCATCCCAAAGCTTGTCAAATTCTTTGCGAGCATAGGACTGAATCTCAGTCAAACTAGGCAAATCGTAAACCAATTTCCCTTCTTTGAAAATATCCACCAAGAGAGGGACAGCATCAAAATTACGAACAGTCTTTTTGATGTAGGTATAAGTTGGATGGAACATCTTGATTTCAGTCATGCCGCTCACATCAACACCATCATAGGTGATGTAGTCACCTTCTGACTTGCCTTTTTCACGACTGGTAATGCGCCATACCTGCTTCTTACCTGGCGTAGACACTTTTTCCGCATTATTAGACAGCTTAATCGTATTGCGCATGTTCCCATTTTCATCTTCAATGGCCACAATCTTATAAACTGCCCCAAGAGCTGGCTGGTCATATGCTGTAATCAGCTTAGTTCCCACACCCCAGACATCAATCTTGGCCTTTTGCATCTTGAGGTTGAGGATGGTATTTTCATCTAGATCATTAGAAGCATAAATCTTAGCCTCTGTAAATCCAGCCTCGTCCAGTTGCTGACGAACTTTCTTAGAAATGTAGGCAATATCCCCAGAATCAATCCGCACACCCATAAAGTTAATCTGATCACCCAGTTCACGCGCCACCTGAATGGCAGCTGGAACTCCGATGCGAAGGGTGTCATAGGTATCCACAAGAAAGACGCAATTTTTGTGGGTCGCAGCATAAGCCTTGAAAGCCTCATAGTCATTGCCATAAACCTGCACCAAGGCATGGGCATGGGTCCCCAAGACAGGAATGTCAAAGAGTTTACCCGCACGCACGTTGCTAGTTCCATTAGCGCCACCAATCACCGCTGCGCGTGTTCCCCAGATAGCTGCATCCATTTCTTGAGCCCGACGTGTCCCAAACTCCATCAAGGGTTCATCTTCAATAACCGAGCGAATACGAGCTGCCTTAGTCGCCACCAAAGTCTGGTAGTTGACGATGTTCAAAAGGGCTGTTTCAACCAACTGACATTGAGCTAGAGGGCCTTCTACCTGCACGATTGGCTCATTAGCAAAGACCAAGTCCCCTTCTTGGGCAGAACGAACGGTCAACTCCAACTTGAAATTGCGGAGATAGTCCAAGAATGCCCCCTGATAGCCAAGCGACTCCAAATAGGCGATATCACTATCTGAAAAACGCAAGTCTTCAAGATAACTCACAATTCTTTCTAAACCAGCAAAAACCGCATAGCCATTCTTAAAAGGTTGTTGGCGGAAATAAACCTCAAAGACCGCCTTTTTATTGTGAATCCCTTGGTCAAAGTAAACCTGCATCATGTTAATCTGGTACAAGTCCGTGTGCAATGTCAAACTATCATCTGGATACATACTTTTCCTACTTCCTTAACTAGAAACCCATGAAAATTTTTAAGAACTTTCATGTATTCCAATAAATTAGTACTATTATAACACATTTTAGCTGTATTGAGAAAAGTGTAACAAGCTATTCTCCACTCTCCAGTTCATCCATATCTTGTTCAAACTTTTTCTGAGCCCATTCGCCATAGCTCTTAAGACCAAGATTGCCAATAAAGACACAGGGAAGGTAAATGACATAAGTAATTGCCCAAGCAGATAGGTATTTAAGATTCAAAGGATTGTGCTGATAAATTTCTATGTTGAATTGATAATTCTGCAACATCAAAAGAGTCGTAATAGCAAGAGTTACCAGCAAACACCCTAAAATTGTAAAATGAAAACGACTATAGTAGTTCACACCCAAATCTCGAGCACGGCCGAAAAAGTAAGAAGTTCCAATAATGATGATGATGAGAATCATTCTCGGATTAAAAAGACTTGGTGCAAATACTGCAATCATATAAGATAAAAGCAAGAAAGCTATAGAGATATAGAAACTTTCAGCCCCCGCTTTATTGATCAGTTGTTCTTCTCTTTCGTCTAGTAATTGATAATAAAAAAATCTATTTTTCATCTTCTTCCTCCCAAAATAATTGATCCAAAGTTTTGCCTAAGCATCTGCAAATAGACTGGCAAAGGGAGAGACTAGGATTGTATTTCCCTGCTTCTATCAAGCCTATAGTCTGGCGCGTCACCCCCACAGCCTCTGCCAGTTGACCTTGTGTTAAATCAAGCTCTATCCGAGCTAATTTTAATTTTAAATTTTTAGCCACCTGCGTCCTCCTTATAATTTTAAAAAGTTGCGCCTCTTTTTAACATCATTATATCATATATCTAACTCAATGCAATATATAAATGTCATTTTGTAATATTTTATTAACAAAAAACTCTCTACCACAAAAAGATAGAGAGTTTGGAGTTTAAATATAGGATTTCAAAATATCGACGACATCGCTTCTTTTCTTAACCTTATAGACCTTGATTCCCAATTTCTGGGCTACGATTGGATTGTCCTCAATATCGTCTAGAAAGACACAATTTGTAGAATTCAACTGGTATTTATCGAGACTTATCTCAAGCTCCCCTCTTTGCTTTATTCTCCTTACAAATCCTTTTGGTAATAGTATCTTTGCCCTTTATAGGAATAGTCTTGTAACCTAAAGGCTTCCTTGTAGCCATGCCTTTTATAAAAATCAGGAGCTTGAAACTGGTAAGTATTGACAAAAGCAAAACGACAGTTTCGATTCTTAGCTTCAGTTTCTGCTTGCTGCAATAGTTTTGAACCGATCCCTTGCCTTCTCAGTTCCTCTTTTACAAATAAATACTCGATTTCTAGCCAATTTCCAAAAGTCTCTGCTATCAAACCTGCCAGGAGATTGCCCTTTTCATCTTCGACATAAAGATTCAGTGGCTCACTTTCAGCCTCTTCTCTTTTTGAACGATTATAAGTACGAATCAGATTCCCTATTTCTTGTGATTTATGGGATTTCTTATTTTCCAATCTAAAGTACATCTAAACCTCCTTAAACACTGTTACAGCTTGATTATAGTCTTATTTCAATAGACTGTCAAACTAGCAAAAACCCACCAACTTGAGTTGATGAGTTTCAAATTTACTACTATCACTGCTTATATTCTTTTAATTTATAATTCGATAAATAGGACTTCAACCCTTCTAAATCTGTAGTAGTATTAAACTGCAATTTCTCTAGCTTATCCATATCTACACTGCCGTCTTTTTTGACTCCTGCTACATAACCATAGTCTTTAAAATGAGTTTCTTTAGACCCATCCGACTTGGTTTCAGTAACTTTATAGATGATGCTTAGACCAATAATATTTTCATAAGCACTGTCACTTGATGAAAATATTCCTAAGTATGTTCCTTGCGGTTCTAGTGTATACGAAGAGGAGGAGCTATTTTTGTTTTCAGACTTACTGTAGTCATCAATTTTCTTAAGAATATCCTTTAATTCCTTAATCTCACTGACTTCTTTCAAGCCAGAAACTGGAACTTCAAAACTCTTTTCTGCAGGTACTTTCCCTTCTTTTTTCAATTTATTCAAATAGTAGTCACGAACTACAAGTTTGATGTTATCACCATTTTTCAAGTCTTTAGGATTAGAATCACCATCAATAGTGAAGATATCTTCCTCATCTTTTGTTTGAGGAATAGAAACTCGACCATAGCCATTGAAGCCTTCAAAACTTACAGGAGTTAATTTCAAGAGGTCTTCTTTTGAAACTTTTTCATATTCCTTCAGTGTTTCAACCTTAAATGTTTTCTTTTCAGCTTTAACAGGTGAATTTTGTGAAGTGGTTGTGACTGTAAAGGTCACTTCATCCCCATTTTTTAACTCACTTTTCTTATCAAATTCATAACGAACACTGCTAATCATAGCCTTAGCTAGCGCAGCTTTTGAGGCTAATTGAGGATTGGTTGCCAAAGCCGATAGGGCTACAGGGTCATTATGGGCAAGGGCCTGAGCTTGTTCCTTGTTAAATCCAGCTTTTTTGTAGGATAGTTCCTTAATCATGGCCGCAATCACTTCTTCATTATAAGTCAAAGTCCCTGACTCTGAATATCCTGAAAATTCAACCCTAACTTCTTTTGCTAAACTTTTAGGTTGTCCTTGATAAAAGTTATAACCTACAAAGGCGATAATAGCAAGTCCAACAGCAATCACCACACCAAGAGTTTCCTTACGTCGTGTCTCAATAAGTTGTTTTACCTTATCCACAAATCCTAGCTGACTTGAGACAGGAGCTACAGGATTGCTATTCCCGTTTTCCTGCTTGACGCTTGTCTCTTGTTCTGAAACTTCTGTATCATTTGAAGTCTCTTCATGTACCTTATCTTCCAACTCTTCCACTTAAGATCTCCTTTGTTTTTCGAATGTTAGAACGAAATTATTTGATCCATTTACCAGATCCATCTACACGATAACCATCTGGTGTACGTTCGCTAACAGCCATCTTACCATTTGATTTAAGGTAATAATCTCCTACCCATTTGTTACGAGCGTAGCTACCTTCTGATGTCAGATAGTAATAAGCTTTGTAATCATTGTCATAAATCCACTCATTCTTAGCCATCTTACCGTTTGACTTAAGGTAATAACTTCCTGACCAAGCATTACGCGCATAGCTACCTTCTGATGTCAAGTAATAGTAAGATCCGTAATTAGAATCATAAATCCATTCACTCTTAGCCATGTAGCCACCTGATTTAAGATAGTAGTTCCCTACCCAAGCATTTTCAACATAGTCACCAGCAGCATTCAAATAAAAATATGACTTATACTGTGAATCATAGATCCATTTGCTGAAAACTTTTTGGCCATTTTGGTAGTAAGAACGACCTACCCAACCATTCTTTCCACTTGGCTGTTCTGGAGTTTTTGGCTCAGGTATTGGTGTTGATTCTGGCTTCAAGTTAACTTTTTCATACTTAACAAATTCTCCATCTTTAATTGTCAATTTAATAGCTCCAACTAAAGTGAAGTAACCTGATTCATGAGAAAGAGTCCAATCCTTAAACGAAACAAGATAAGTTCCATCAGGGTAAGGGTTCCCATTTCGCAAAGATAAATTAAACTTTGCTCTACCAACATTTTTCTTAGCTTCCCCATTTGTAACTGGATCAATCCTTAAAGTACCATTTGAAATTAATACTCGTCCTGTATCTGCTTCTAAAACTTCAAAAGAATGTAACAAGGTACTTGAAACAGAGACATCTGAACGATCCCCAACTACTTCCAAGTACAAGTTTCCATCTAGTCCCATCTGAGCAGTTACATCCGCATAAATCTTACGGTATTCTGCAGCTTCTACACTGTTAGTTGGAAGCACACTTGTTGTGATAACTCCTGCTGTTACGAGGCTCAACCCCATTACTGATCCTGTCAATACGTGTTTTAGTTTCATCTTCTATTTCTCCTTTTTACTCACTAACCTTATAATAAAATTCGTTTGGATCGGATAATGCACCTGCATATTGGGCAATCAACAAACGATCCTTGCTACTGTCAGACGCATCTGTGTAAGTTGTATCTCCTGCATTAAAGTCTGGATGCACAACTCCTTGTGGAATCAAGGTAACAGATGCACCTCCAGGTCCTGAACTTGAACCCATGCCAAATTTTGCCATATTATTTACAATCTTTGGTGCTGCTGGAGTCAAAACTGCCCCATTTGTAAATCCATTTTCATCAAAAGTGATTTCTCCACCCTTGTTATTCTTCCAAGTTCCTTTGATACTACTAAAGTTTTTCTGATGAATTTCAGCCAGATGAGCACCAGGTCCCTTGGCCTGCTCCTCTAGATCAATAAAGGGACGACTAGCTGAAGCATCATCAAAAATCAACCAGTTCAAACCTTCCAAATCAAGCTTTTTACCCCCATCTAGCCCTTGTAAACTTGAAGGATCATCTGTCTCTCTTAAATCATAGTTGACTGAGCTGGCTTCCTGATAACGACCATCTGCAAAGAGATAGGTTTTAGCAATGGCCTCCGGTCTAGAAGCACTAAAAATCAAGTAAGAGATAGCTCCATTTTCATAAGGAATCAAGATTTGACGTGAACCGCCTTTTCCAGCAACCCCACCAGCCTTGACTAGCTGGGCTCCCTGATCTGTCAGATAGTAAATCCCAAGTAGAACCTTATCTTGCTTAATCAACAATTCTTTCTTTCCATCCTTATTGATATCGTAGAAAGTGTAGCTGATATCTTTCCCTTGGTAATCAAACAAAATGGAATCAATATAAGACTCTTCCTTATCACCTGTCGAGTTCTGTGGCATTTGTTGTTTTTGCGCTGTCTTAACTCGCTCTCTATAGGAGTCTAAGATATTCTGATAGACGATTTGGTAATCAATCTTTGCTTGTTCAGCTTTTTTATCTTCTGAAGCACTGGTTTGGACTGTAGCGTCAGTCGACTCTCCCCCACTAGTCTGACTAGCTTGCTGACCGCAAGATGCTAATAAAATGACTGAGCTAGCCAATAACAAACCACTTAAAATGCTTTTCTTGGACATAATACCTCCTTTATTTCTTTTTAAAAGATTTGCCAGCCAGTATACCAGTCGGATCTGAAGTAATGGTCAACTCTCCACCTTTAATCTCATAACCTAGTTTCATTGAAGATAATTCAAAAGTCTTTTCTTTCTGGTTAACCTTCATCTCATCTGTCTGCTCAGTTGGCTTGCCTTCTGTCAGGATACCAATCGTTTTTCCTTTGGTATGAACTTTTCCCTTGTCACCCTTGATTTGGATGGTTACAGTTGCTTCTTCCATAAATGGCATGCTACCTTGATAGACATAGGTTCCGTCTGCTGATGAACAGGCCGCCAAAAGCAATAGACTAGTTACTAACGATAATACAAATGCAACTTTCTTTTTCAATTTTTATTCCTCTTTTTTCTTTAAAATAATTCCTAATCCTGCTAAGAAGCCATATCCTAATAAAGCTAGTAGACTGATTTGACTTCCAGTATTTGGCAATGTTTTTTGTCCAGCTTCTTCTGGGGCTGGAGAAAGAATTGCTGGCGCTTGGTAACTTGGTGCTGGCCCCACAGGTTTCACATTCTGGTCACCAGCTTGACTTGGTTTGTCAGCATTCGGTTCGTCACTTTGTCTGTCACCTTTAGGCTCTTGATTTGGTTCATCACCTTTTGGTTGTTCAACTTCAGGTTGTTCTACCTTAGGCTGTTCAACTTTAGGTTCTTCTACTTTTGGCTGTTCAGTTTTTGGTTGTTCAACTTTAGGTTGCTCATCTTTCGGTTGCTCATCTTTCGGTTGCTCATCTTTCGGTTGCTCATCTTTCGGTTCGTCTACCTTAGGCAATTTATCCATTGGGAATTCTGGTAGTTCTGGTTGGATTAGACCTTCACCATTCACACCACCTTCGAATTCTGGTTGTTCTGGAATGAGTGCGTCGTCGATTGTCTTACGAAGTAGCAATTTTTGATAATCTCGTTCTGCGTCGTCTTTGGCTTTACGAGCTTTTTCTGCCTCTTCTTCTTTTTGTTTCACATTACGTTTTAAATCGTCTACATGTTTGCAAATTTCATCCAATTCTTTTGACTTAGCTTTCAATTCAGCTTCCAATTTGGCTTTTTCTTGGCTCAAACGACGTGTTTCCACCAACTTGTCTTTTGCCTTTTGAAGGGCGTCTTCCGCGTCTTTCAACTCTTTATCGGCTTTCAAACGCTCAATCTTTGCATTTTCCAAATCTTTGTCTTTTTGCTGACTTTCCGCCAATTTCTTAGCCAATTCTTTGTCCGCTTCATCTTTTGCCTTGCGAGCTTTTTCCAGACGCAATGATTTGGCATTGTCGTCCAGTGTCACACGTTCTAGCTTACGTTGAGCGTCTTCTGCTTTTTCTTTAGCTTTTTCAAGCTCTTTGACAGCTTCCGCACGTTTTGCTTCTTTGGCTGGTGTTTCAGATACTTCTTTTTCTAGGTCGGTAATGCGTTTCTCAATTTCTTGAAGCTCTGTTTTCACTTGTTCCAAATTCGCCTCAGCTGTTTTCTTATCCGCTTTGGCTTTTTCCAATTCAGCTTCTACTTCTTGTTTGTTCTGTAGAGTTGGAGTTGGAAGGTTGGCTTTAGAGTTTGCCCCATATAGTTCATCGTACTTAGCTTTTTGGATGTCTGTGTTATCATTGTCAATATATTTTTCACTTTTCACTTTCAAAACGTGAATACGGTATACATGTGTGAAATCAGGGTCACCAAGGTCAGTTAAAAGTTGTCCACCTTTGATGATTGATGTATTTAATCCTACGGTGTCGGCTTGTAACAAACTATAAAAATGCCCGTAGCCACCTGTCAAGTAGCCTTCAGCAAAGAATGACATAAAAGATTCTGTCATGCGTGCAAGCAGTTCCTGTTTAGTCATTTTATCTGAACCCATTGGAATATTCATGAGGTCTTCATAATATTGTGTATGTGTATCAACGCCAGGGGCTTCGGACGGTTTTAATCCTCGTTTTCGAGCGATATCATTAATTCCTCGCCCAAAGTGACTCAAGTCTTGATAGCCATTGTCTTTATAAATTTTTGCTACTTCTTTGGCAAAATCTTTATTGTTTGTATTGAGTTTAGCTTCTGACAGACCTAATTGTTTACGAAGACTGTTTAAAAGAGTAACAAAATGATTGTTTAAATCATCCACAACATCTTGAGGTAGACTGTTTGGGTCATATTTAACATCATTTTCCCCATCTTGAATTCCTGTCTCGCTAATATTGCTGATACGTTCCATCCAGTTCTCATTTGTTTCACGGTCTAGTTTAGTCAACTCTTCTTCTAGTCGGCGAATATCTTTACGATATTGTTCCAACCACACGTTATAGCGAGTGTTCCATTCTTCATCCGCTTTGTCAATTTGGTCTGCATTCATGCCTGTCATATCTGGATATGGCTCTGGGTACTTATCCATACGTCGTTTGATGAGCTCTTTAGCTTTGTTACGCCATTCTGGAGTCAAGACAACTTCTGTTGGATATTGTGCTGTTTTTAATTTTTCTTCAGCGTCTTTGATAGCTTGTTCTGCGTCTTTCACATCGCCTTCTTTTGCAGTTTTTTCTGCTTCTTTGTCGGTTTTGTTTTGACGTTCTTGTACCTTTTTAGCTTCACGCGTTTTATCGTCTTCTTTTGCTTTTTCAAGCTCTGTTTCCGCATCGCGTTTGGCTTGGTCTTTTACAAGTACATCTTTATCCGCATCATCTTTTTCTTGTTGAGCCTTATCTTTAGCTGTTGGGTCAAAGTCATCTGTTGCGTCTTTCACCTCTTTGTCAGCTTTTTCTACACCTGTACGGGCCTTATCAAGTTCATCTTTAGCTAGTTTGGCTTCGTCAGACTTGTTGTTGACTTGGTTCGCCTTATCTTTGACATCCGCGTCTTTGTCGTCTTTAGCTTTTTCTTTAGCGTCTACATCTTCTCTTTCCTTTTGGATTTTTTCAGGTGTAGCGTCTTTTGCCTTTTCAAGGTCTTTTTCAAGCACTTCTTTTTCAGACTTTTTAGCTTCTTTTTCTTTTTGAGCCTTATCAAGCTCGTCTTTAGCTTGACCTGCGTCTTTTGCTTTTTGGTCGGCATCTTTAGCTGAATCCACAGCACGTTTTTCAGCGTCAGATAAATCTTTGTCTGTGACCTTATTGCTGTCCTCTGCCTTTACTATGTTTTCAGTCGGAGCTTCACTAGCAAAGGCTGTTTGAGTGGTTGCTACTACTCCTAAACCAGCCACTGCAGCAGTTGTCATAATTAGGGACTTTTTCATCCTTATCTCCTTTATTTTTGATTGACTTGATTATACAGTAAATAATCCCCTTTTTGGATATTTCTACTAAAAACAGTAGAATTTTATCTCAAGCTCTGGATTTTCCTAAAAAATCTACTAAAAACAGTAGTTTTTCCCAAAAATGAAGAAATTTAAGTTATAATAAAACCAATAAATCTCAAGGAGAACATTATGGAATCAAATCACTTTGGAGAAATTGTTTATAAAATCCGTCAAGATCGCAATATGAGCCTCAAAGAGGCTGCTGGAGATGCTATTACTCCCAACAACCTCAGTCGCTTTGAAAAAGGATTAGCTTCTATCAAAGTCGATACTTTTTTTGAAATTTTGAGCAGATTTAATTTAGATGCGGAAGACTATGCAGAAGTGTTACATATTCAAGATGAGGGATCTCAAAGAATAAAACAAATTTCAAATGCATTAAATAAAAATGATCTAACTAAAGCAAGACAAATACTAGGAAAGAAAAGTGAGTGGACAAATTTAATAGAATATTACACACTAAAATTATGCTCCATCGATCGATCAAAGAAAGTGGATAAATTGGCCCCTGATGAAGTAGAAGCTATTCATTACTTGATCGACTATATCTTAAGTATAGATACACTTTATATTCGTGATTTTGCAGTTATTAACACTCTTTTTCTATTTGAGGATCAATTTTTCGAGATAAAATACTTAGAATACCTCGAACGTCTAATTATCAAAGGATTAGAAGAAGTTAAGTATAGAACTGTAGATTTTGCTCGAACATATGCTCACACTGGAAGTTATTTGGTTAGGGCCTACTCCCGCTATGGTTATTATGATAAAGCTGAAAAACTCATCTATAAATTGAAACTAATACTATCACAGGAAGCCAACAGTATCATTTCAATAATTCCTCTATTTTATTTAAACATGTATGAAGTATACAATTTACTCCGACAAAATAACCCTAAGGCTATTGAACGAGCTTATGCTCTTCTTCATTACATTGATGCCCAGAACAACCTTTTCCCACTATCATATATGTATGCTTGGAAAAATGCATTTATCCAAGAAGTTCAACGACTGAATAAAACTGGCATTCCATTCCCTACAGAAGATGAGGAATAACTATCAACAGTAGTTCATACTAAAATATTTACAACTTCAAAGCACCAAAGTCACTTTAGACTCTGGTGCTTTTTAACTTGATTTTAAAGCAAAAACCCACCAAGCTGAGTTGATGAGTTTCAAATCTATTTTCTAAATTTCCACTGGCTATAAATCCCGAAACCGATAATCCAAATAGCTGAACCGATTGCTCCTACAAATGTAGACTCTTGTAAAAAGAGAGTTACAAAGACAAAGGCAAAGAAGAGCATGGTTAAAGGATTTAAGAAACGATAGTGGGGCATGAGATAGCCATCCGCCATAAAGTCTGGTGACTTGCGGTATTTAAGGTGGGCCACCATAATCAAGATATAAATGGCGATATAGACACCTGATGACGATGCCGTAATCAAGGCAAAGGCATCCGAAACTCCTGGCAAGACATTGATAAAGGCTGCTAGGGCAATCAAAATCGCTGAAGCTATGATAGCATTTTGTGGTACGTTATGGCGAGAAAGGGTATCCGCCTTGATTGCTTTTAGGAATGGATTTGGCGAATCATGAGCAATCTGGTACAAATGACGTCCTGTTGAATAAAGGGTTGAGTTAAGGGCAGATGCTGCTGATGTCAAAACGACGAAGTTAATCAAGGCTGCCGCCCACTTGATACCTGCTAACTCAAATACTGTAACAAAGGGAGAATCAGCAGAGGCAAGCTCACGCCAAGGAATAATGGACATAATGGCTAAGAGAGCTCCACCATAGAAAAAGACGATTCGCAAAGGAATTTCCTTAACGGCTTTTGGCAAGACCTGACGTGGATTTTTGGTTTCAGAAGTTGTTACCCCGATAAACTCAATCATGAGATAAGCAAAGAAAACCATCTGGAAGGCCATGACAAAGTTCACTCCACCATTAGGGAAGAGGGAGAAATTGTCGGTGATATTGGCCAAACTTGCTACTCCATGAGGTGTCTTAAAGCCAGTCAAGACCATAAAGACTCCTGTTGCAATCATAGCTAAAATAGCCACAATCTTGACCATCGCAAACCAAAACTCAACTTCCCCAAAGAGCTTCACTGCAATCAGATTGACCAAGGCTAGAATGGTCAAAAATCCAATCTCAATCATCCAACTTGGCCAGCTTGGGAACCAAAACTGCACATAATGTGCGATAGCAGTGATTTCCGCCATACCGATAAAAACAACGGATAGCCAGTAAGACCAGACTGAAAAATACCCCCAGCCCTTACCCAAATGGCGCGTGATAAAGTTGATAAAGGTATGTTGCTCAGGGTCTTGGTAGAGCATTTCTCCAACCGCACGCATCATGAGGAACATGAAAGCCCCAGTAATCATATAAATCAGTACAATGGAAGGACCTGTTAGGCTAATAGAACGACCTGCTCCCAAAAAGAGTCCTGTTCCGATTGTCCCAGCAATGGCCATAACCTGCACGTGACGATTAGTTAAACCACGCTCCATCTTATTTTTTTTCTTCTTTGAACTCATAACGTCTCCAATTCAATTTAATTTATACTCAATGAAAATCAAAGAGCAAACTAGGAAGCTAGCCGCAGGCTGTACTTGAGTACGGCAAGGCTACGCTGACGTGGTTTGAATTTGATTTTCGAAGAGTAGCAAAATGGAAAAAGGAGTGAGTGAAGCGCATCGCCTCCCCACTCCTTTTTTCTGTTTTAGGCTGTTTTTTCAACCTTCAAGATTTTTACATCATAGCTACCAACAGGTGTTTCAATGGTTGCTGTATCACCTGTTTTCTTACCAATCAAGGCTTGTCCAATTGGGCTTTCATTTGAAACCTTACCTGCAAAGGCATCTGCACCCGCTGAACCTACGATAATATAAACTTCTTCTTCGTCCTCACCAATTTCTTGGATAGTGACTGTTTTACCAATCGCTACTTCATCATCGGCAACTGAGTCGCTATTGACGATTTCAGCATAACGGATTTTTGTTTCCAAGCTAGAGATTTGTCCTTCAACAAAGGCTTGTTCATCCTTAGCTGCTTCGTATTCACTGTTTTCAGAAAGGTCACCGTATGAACGGGCAATCTTAATGCGTTCTACCACTTCTGGTCGGCGGACCAATTTCAATTCTTCTAATTCTTTTTCAAGTTTTTCCTTTTCCGCAAGGGTCATAGGATATGTTTTTTCTGCCATTTTTCTCAACTTTCTTTCGATAGTATTGAATCTCTATCTGAGATTCTCATTTGTGTAGTCTTAGTTTGAACTACTATTTTGAGTAAGCTTGCTATTGACGTGCTCAGCTACATTACGATCATGTTCTTCTTGAGTAACTGCATAATAGACTTTACCATCTGTAACATTGGCTACAAAGTATAGGTTCTCACTCTTTGTTTGGTTGATACTTGCTTCAATCGCGTCCTGACTTGGACTATCTACTGGACCAGGCATCAAACCAGGTTTGGTATAAACATTGTATGGTGAATTAATCGATGTGTCAATTCCAGCATCGTCTGCTAGGCTAATATTTTGGCCAAGTTTCCCTTGAGCATACAAGATTGCAATATTGCTTTGAAGTGGCATACCAAGATTCAAACGGTTGTAGAAAACACCTGCAATCAACTTACGGTCTTCAGTCTTAGCACCTTCTTTTTCAACAAGTGAAGCAATTGTTAGCAATTCATTGACTGTCAAGTTTTTAGACTTAATTGCACTATAGTGCGGCGTCAAGGTCTTATCCATAGCTGCCAGCATCTCATCAATCAAACTTTCAATAGTTGTGCTTTCCTTGATGGAGTAAGTCGCTGGGAAGAGGAAACCTTCTAAACGATAACGAACGCCACTTTCTTTCGTTGGCAAACTTTCAAGTAGGTTTGGATATTTAGCAACTTCTTGACTGATAAAGTTGTCATCTTGAACTTTAGCCAAGAAAGCATCCGCGGTCAAAGGCTCTTTAAATTCACCTTGTAATTGTCCTACAACTTGGGCGATTTGATCAATCGTATATCCTTCTGGAATCGTTAAATCTGCAAGTGAAGGTTCTTGAGGTTCAGGAGTACCACCTTTTTGTAGTTCCTTAATGATATCCTCTGTACTCATGCTCTTTTGCAAATTGTAATATCCAGCCTTCAAATCTGAATAATTCTTATATTTAGCATAAAAAGCAAAAATCACTCCGTGTTTAATCACACCAGCATTTTCAAGTGCTGATCCAATCTCTTGGACATTTGATCCTTCCGGGATTTGAACGGTTACATACTGCTTAGAATTAGCATCAACTGGTAATAAAGATGACTGAACATACTGATAACCGAAGTAACCACCTGCCGAAATCAGGGCAAGGAAAATCAGTAGTGAAATGAAGAAAGCCTTCAAATGTGATTTTTTCTTCTTAACTGGTTTAACTGTCTCGCGGCGACTACGACGTGGAGTTTCAGTAACGACTTCAACAGCTTCCGATTCCGTAACTGGTTCTGGTTTTGCTACTTCTTTCTGAGGTTCTTTTTCAGCTTCTGTCTTATAAGAAACAGCTACTCTTGTTGGGATTTCATTAAATTCCTTTTCTACTTTTCTAGGACTAACAGGTCCTGGAGTTGGTCTTGATACTCCCTCCGCTGATGGAGTAGAAGGTCCTTCTTGACTCGGGTGACTAGGAGTAATCGGAGCTTCTTCTCTTAATTCATCTGCCGGTGATGCAGGCACATCTTCACTAGGATGCTGTGGAACACGTGGTGCATTCTCCATAATTTTTTCAACAGCTGATAGGGATGCATTCATCACCTCTTCATCAGCGATTTTTGTGTCAGGGACAGACAAAGCTGATTTTTTTTCAGCAAGCTCAGCGGCCTCTTGGCGAATCCCTTCATAACGTTTTACTTTTTCTAAATCACGTAAAATCTGCTCTTTAAAGCTTAATTTTTCGTCTTCTCTTGGCTTTTCACTCAAAAGTTTATCCTCCTCGTTGACAATCCATAATATTATATCTTAAA
>ERZ773083.1673-NODE-1673-length-14735-cov-3.015872_pt1 | contig 14735 bp, 9 predicted proteins | sample MGYA00511465_ERZ773083 | MGnify/ENA primary metagenome ERZ773083 (study PRJEB29015, sample SAMEA2738001) | human oral metagenome | biome: human oral; feature: human-associated habitat; material: dental | place: China | collected 2060 ... | reverse complement strand
ACGAGTACGGTCATTGAAGGAGCATTACGAGGTGTTTGATAAAGAGTTTCCTCGTCATTCCGATTCCCGCAAATACTTAAGAGATTACCTTGAAAGTATGGGGGCATGTGACAGTACAATGAGCATTTTTGAAGAAGCTTTTAGTCATTATGAGCAAGACGCAAAAAAGTAATTTTCCTCATGACATAGCGTACGATTATTCGTATGCTATGTACTCCGATGGAGGTACGTAAATGACAGCAATGACCGCTACGGCAGCGAGGACTAATTTTTATGATCTCATTGACCAAACAAGAGATTGCCATGAACCGATTATCATTTCCGGCAAAAGAAATAATGCGGTTTTAATTTCAGAAGATGACTGAAATGCTATTCAAGAAACCTTGTATTTGTGTTCTATCCCAGGAATGAGAGAATCTATTATTGAAGCAAGTAAAGAGCCATTGGAAGAGAGCATTAAAGAACTTGACTGGTGATGTGGACAGTAGTTTATTTAAAACAGGCGGCAAAAGATAGTAAAAAAATTGAACTGTCAAATCTAAAACCAACAGTAAAGCATTTAATTGAAGTTATAAAGAATAATTCTTTTGAAAATCCTTCGCCTTACGAAAAGTTAGTTGGAGATTTAACGGGAAAATACTCAAGAAGAATTAATATACAGCATCGTTTGGTATATGAAGTTTTTGAAAAAGAACTTATAGACCGTATTCTAAGAATGTGGACTCATTATAAATAAGCCTAACGTCCCCCTGGTTACTGATTTATATGCAGCATTTAAATGTACTGCTTGCGGTTGTGTTTGTGAGTATTGGGATGGAGCTTCATTCAAAGAAAAATTAGGACTTGCGTTTCGTACCTGTCTGGACTGCGGCGGAAAACTAAAATATATAAAAAAAGCTTTTCTTCGCCAGATACTAGGGATAGGGGGCTTCGGCAATATTGAGGAATATGTAGATTTATTCGTGCGAGGGTTTCATACCTGACGTTTTACGTCTGAATCCGTACCGTAACAAAGGATGTTAAAGCTATTTCCCCAAGCATATCGATGGCGGAATAAAGACACAGGCGAATAGGGGTTGCACCACATCAAGTCCTCAATTATTCAGCGCCCTCCCCACGAAGCTGTTTTACGCTCGGGTATTCCGAAGGCAATTGGTTTTCATACTTTTCGCCATTCATTTGCAAGTCATCTATTGGAAGCCGGTTACGATATTTGTATCGTCCAAAAGCTTCTCGGCTACAGCGATGTCTCAACCACTATGGTTTACACCCTCGTTCTCAACCGTGGCGGTCTTGCTGTTCAAAGTCCTATGACAGGATGTGATTTTTATCTCAATTTGGTGAAGATGACCTAATTTACTTGCTGTTTATTTTTCCGGTAGATACTTAGAGTAGAAAGATATGGCAGCTAGAATCTCAGTTTAGATTGCAAATTAGTGGTTTTATGATATTATGAGGAATAGTCGAAAGAGGTTAGCTGGACACACCACTGGAGTGGAAATTTATAGGAAAAGAAATATGAAGTTGAAAAACTTAAAAATTATTTTTTGGGGACTATGTATCGCATTTTGTGCTTGCGAAAGCAATAAACTTGAAAACACAAAAGCAACAGATACAAGGTTAGCAGAAACAAAAAAAGTGTTAAAAATTGAAAACTACACTTATGAAGAAAATTCAGAAACAATTGAAATCATCAGTGGAATTGATAATAAGAAAACAATTTATATAAAAACCTATGATGATAATCATAATCTTTTGAAAAACTACTGCAAAACAGATGGATATTTTATTGAATATGAGTATAACCGGAATAACCAAGTCGTATATTCAAAAGATAATGGTGGAGACGGACATGAATACTTTTACGAATATGACTCAAATGGCGATATGACATATTTTCATAGCACGATTGGTGGTGAACCATATTTAAATTACCATGCAGAATATGAAAATCATAAATTAGTTCATAGATATAGTCAGGCAGTACTTGGTGAACATCATGAATGGTGGACATATACAGATGACTTTAGAAAATGTACTTATAAAAATTCTCTAAAAGATGGAGTTACATATTATGAATATGATTCCCATGGAAATAAAATTTATGAAAAAAGTTATTTAGGTGAAAATTTTTATGCATATGATGATAACGGTAATTTAATTTCGAAGAAAACAATCTATGAAGATGGAAAGAACCATACGACAATTTATGAATATGACACTATGGGCAACAAAATCTCTGAAAAAGACGGTCTTTTTGATACTTATTATGAATATGAATTCTATGACAATGGTAAAATAAAAACTATAGTATCATATAGAAAATCATAACACCGTTTTCAAAGCCGATAAAAACTTTGACACCTCGTTATAAAGACTAAAAAAATCATATAGTTTTTTAGAAAATAAATGAATAACCGGTAGCCTATAATTTCAAAAGTTCTCTTTTCATTTTGATCTTTTAATGTGCGCACTTACTAAATGCGGCGTCACGCGATGAGAAATGGACAAGGGAAGAATTATGCTGTGTCTAAAATATTTATTGATAGTAGCTGCTGCTGCGAAAGACATAAAACAAAACTCATAACAGATATGTTTCAACAGGAGTAGTCCGGTATATTTTTAATCTTCGCCAATATTAGAAAATTAATAATATTCTGATGATTTCAAATTGACAGTATGTCCTCGTACGTATTATAGTGGGCTGGGATGGCGAAAAAACAACTAACTTTTGCGTCTTCTTCAAGGTTGAAGCATTCAAGATAAGGGGAATTACGTGCAAAAGCTTTACTTTTCTAAAATATTCGGAGTCGGCTGTATTATTGCGGCAATTATACTGGTAAGCAGCTGTGTATCACGTTCTGTTGAATATGATATACGAGCATTCGGTGCTGTTGGATCGGACGCCGATGTGTATATAGTTGCTCCGGTTATCGGGAATGAGTCACTTTTAAAAACTCTATTTACCGCTTTTGTGCCGGAGAGAACCGCTTTGCAGTATTTGAACCGGACATCGGTACTGTATATCGGTGCAGACTACAGGATGCCGCCATCGGTAACCGTTGTTTCGAGCGGTTCTTATCCTGTCAGTTTGGGAGATTTACTGTTTTCTAAAAAAGACGGTTGGGAAAAACGCCGCGCGGCAGCACTGAACAATCGCACCTATTATTCTTCTGCAACTGTGGATATAGTGGTTCAAGAAAAAATAGCCTTTATGTGCTTAGGCGACAATCAACGGGATTCGACAGCGTTTTTGCAGCGGATAGCCGAGCCTCAGTCCCTGATATTTCCGCCCCGATTTCAAGCCCTGAGTGAATCCGGTGGGGTAGGGGAAATCGGCTTATATGCCCGTTCGGGAGGCTCCGTAGTATCCGCTTTGTTAGGCTTAGAGGATATTGAACTGCCGATACGGTCGATAGAGCTTTATCTGAAAAAGGATATCAACTCAATGTATCGGTGTTCTGCGGTATTTGAGGCAACAGACGCTCGCGCAGCTCTTGTTGTCCGGCTGCTTCTGAGTCATGGTCTGAATGGAGATTTTTCCGTTCAAGACTCTTCTATTTTTGTAGAAAATGCCGATATTACAGAAACAGAGCTCATTACAATGCTACGAGGTATAACTTCGGCTGCTAACATTGCGCAGCCTCGTTAACCGTCAAGTTTTCTACCGAAAACTTACTTATTGTACGCCATTTCTCATTTCATTTTGAAATGGCATAATGCATCGGTTCTCGAGAATTGATATTCTCTCAACCGTTGCATTTTGAAGAAGGTATAACTTCGGCTGCTAATAGAGCATTTTAATTACTTGATTGATCTGTGGAGGGCTTATGCCTACGTATGACTATATGTGCGATTCTTGCGGAGCTTCTTTCGAGGTACAGCATAAAATGACCGATACGCCTGCTATAGTTTGTCCGCAATGCGGAGCATCTGCTCATCAAGTATTCTCGGCTGGTTTTGGATTAAATTTTACCGGTAAAGGTTTTTATCAAACCGATACGCAAAAAACAGTAGCATCTACAGATGTGAAGAAGGCTGATGTGCAAGGTTCCTCTCCGCAAGGGAAAGACAAAACGGCTCATTCGTGCAGTAGAGGCTGCGGATGCTCAGGCGGCTGTTCGTGTTCAAGCTAAGTATATGAATAAACAACCTAAGTTTTTTTGTGAAAATTGTAATGCAGAAGTTCGTCGTGATGCAGTAATCTGTCCCCACTGTGGCCGTTTTTTTGCCTCCGTGCGGTGTCCCAGTTGCGGATTTACCGGAACACATAAAGAGTTTAAAGACGGATGCCCCTCATGCGGCTATGCGTTCACTCCTGATGAGCAAGAGAACAAAAAGAATAATACAAAAAAACTAAAAAAAAAGAAATTCCGTATTGTGCAATACGTCGGACATGAAGCCGATGCCCGCACCGACACCGATCCCTTACCTTTATGGGTATACGGGGTAGTCCTTTTACTGTGTGCCGCTCTCGCTATAATTTTCTTTCTCCTTTAACGAAATTTTATCTAAAATTTTGTACATTTCTTCAAACAGGCTGGCAAACGCATCGGGCAGAGTAGATAAAAAGCGCAGAATCATTGAGGCTGTGAAACCATTTGAACTGCGAGTGGTTCAACTCTAGTTGAATAGTTTCAATGATTCTGCGGGAAACACGAACATTGTACTTCCTTGTACAATATTCGTGTCAAGTTTTTCTAGCGAAAAACTTGCTGCTGATTAGTATCACCGCCGTCCGTGGCGGATATGAAAAAACGGCCTGATGCGGTTACCCTGGAAGATGTGAAACTTTTGCTTGACTGTTAGCAATTTCGGTTCTATACTTATAGATAATATAAGTGAGGTAAAATGCGTATAGCTAAAGTTTTTAGTTCCATTTTTACCATAATATGATTGTTTGTTGAAACTTATTGAGGAGGAGTTTTATGAGCAAAGAAACCTTAAACCCGTTGGCGAATGCACAGGCACAAGTAAAAAAAGCGTGCGATGCTTTGGGAGCAGATCCCGCGGTATATGAATTATTGAAGGAACCGCAGCGGATAATCGAAATTTCCATTCCGGTAAAGATGGATAACGGTTCTATCAAAGTATTTAAGGGATATAGAGCTGCGCATAACGATGCGGTCGGCCCCTACAAGGGTGGTATTCGCTTCCATCAAAATGTCAATGCCGATGAAGTAAAAGCTCTTTCTATTTGGATGAGTATTAAATGTCAAGTAACCGGTATACCCTATGGCGGCGGAAAAGGCGGTATCACTGTTGATCCTTCCGAATTATCTCAGCGTGAGTTGGAGCAGTTGTCACGCGGCTGGGTACGCGGTTTGTATAAGTACCTCGGTGAAAAAGTAGATGTGCCTGCTCCGGACGTCAATACCAACGGCCAGATCATGGCGTGGATGCAGGATGAATACAATAAGCTGACCGGCGAGCAGACCATCGGTGTATTTACCGGTAAGCCGCTTACCTACGGTGGTTCCAAGGGAAGAAACGAGGCGACCGGCTTCGGTGTTGCCGTTATTATGCGTGAAGCCTGCAAAGCAATCGGTATGGATTTAAAGAAAGCAACCGTTGCCGTTCAGGGTTTCGGAAACGTCGGAAAGTTCACCGTTAAGAACATCATCAAGCTGGGTGGAAAAGTTGTCGCAGTTGCGGAATTCGACAAGAAAGAAGGTACCTACGCAACCTACAAAGAAAGTGGCTTTACTTTTGAAGAATTGAATGAGGCAAAGACAAAAGACGGCAGTTTACTCCATGTTCCCGGTGCAAAGAAAATTTCCCTCGATGACTTCTGGGCATTGAATGTCGATGTTATCAGTCCCTGCGCAATGGAAAATGCAATCAAAGAGCACGAAGCCAATCTGATCAAGGCAAAGCTGATCTGCGAAGGCGCAAACGGCCCCATTACGTTGGAAGCTGATGAGATCCTGTACAAGAAGGGAATCCTTGTTACTCCCGATATTCTGACCAATGCCGGCGGTGTTACCGTTTCTTACTTTGAATGGGTACAGAACCTCTACGGCTACTATTGGACGGAAAAAGAAGTTGAAGAGAAAGAAGAGCGCGCAATGATCGACGCATTCAACCCGATTTGGGCATTAAAGAAGGAAAAGAACGTTTCGTTCCGCCAAGCAACTTACATGAAATCCATCAAGAGAATTGATGAAGCAATGAAGGTAAGAGGCTGGTATTAATCCCGAACTTCATATCTGCCTGAAAATATATGAGAACCCCTAAAAACTTCCATTTTTAGAGGTTTCTATACGGTTAGATAAAAGGGTTTAATCTACAAGGCGTATCGGTTCCTTAAAAAGAAGCCGATACGCCTTTTTTTATGCTAGGCATCCCCGCCGTCGAGGTCGAGTTCTCCGTTGAAGGTTGTTTCCGAAGCGGGCGGCGCGATGTCTTCTTCATCCTCGCGTGCAACCACATCCAAACCGATGAGCTGGTCGGGGCTTTCGATATCGAGGATTTTAACACCCTGCGCGGCGCGTCCCATCACGTTAATAGAGGAAACCTGTACTCGGATGGTTTTTCCCTGTCCGGTGATGCACACGATTTCGTCATCGTCAGCGACGGCAAGCAATCCGACCACCTCGCCGGTCTTTTCGGTAATGGTATACACCTTTTGCCCGCCGGTACCGCGCCCATGCGGAGAAAACTCGGAAAAGTCAACCCGCTTGCCGTAGCCGTTCTCGCTCATCACGAGGAGCTTGCCGCCGTTAATCCGAAGCGCACCGGTCAGCTCATCCCCGCCGGACAGCCGAATACCGATTACCCCGTGTGAAGCGCGGCCTTGATCCCGTATTTCGGTTTCGGAAACGCGGAGCGCCTGGCCGTGCCGGGTTACCAGCATTAGCTCATCTTTACCGGTGGTAAGGATTGCGCTTACCAGCTTGTCCCCTTCATCCAGCTTAATGGCGATAATGCCGCGCGTTTTGGCATTCTGGAAGCTGTCGGTCTGTACCTTCTTCACGATGCCGCCCGCCGTCGCCATCAGCAGGTATGTGTCGCTACTAAACTCTTTTAAGGACACAATCGTGGTAATTTCCTCGTCGGAAGATACGGCGAGCAGCGACTTGATATGAGAACCGCGGCTTGTACGGCTCGCTTCGGGGATTTCGTGTACCTTAACCCAGTACGCCTTCCCCTCATTGGTGATAAACATGATGTAATCGTGCGTGGAAGCGGTAAAAATCTGGTCGATAAAGTCATCTTCAACCAAAGCTGCCGAATTGGAGCCCTTGCCGCCGCGGTTCTGCCGCTTGTAGGCGGTAACCGGTACCCGCTTGATGTAGCCGAGATTGGAAACCAGCACTACCATCTGTTCTTTTTTGATGAGGTCTTCGATGTTAATCTCTTCTACCTCGTCGCTGACAATATCGGTACGGCGGTCGTCGCCGAATTTTTCTGCAAGCTCATCGGTTTCCTGCTTAATCAGGGCAAGAATCTTTTCAGGATGCGCCAAGAGGTCTTTCAAATGTTCAATCAGCAGTTCAAGCTCCTGCAATTCCTTGCGGAGGTCTTCAATTTCGAGGCTGGTGAGGCGTTTGAGCTGCATATCAACGATGGCCTGCGCCTGTATGTCGTCAAACGAAAACCGCTCCATCAGCGCGTTCTTGGCGCTTGCCGTATCACGGGAGCCGCGGATAATCTTAATCACCTCATCGATGTTGTCGATGGCGACGATAAGAGCGCGTAAAATATGGGCGCGCTCTTCAGCTTTTTTCAGGTCGAAGCGCACGCGGCGGGTAACAACCTCCTGCCGGTGCGCAACAAAGTAGCCGACCAGCTGCTTGAGCGTCAGTGTTTGCGGCCGCCCATCCACCAACGCAAGGTTGATAACGCCGAAGGAGGACTGGAGCGCTGTCTTGGAAAAGAGCTGATTCAGCACCACCTTTGCGATTGCTCCCCGCTTCAGCTCGATAACCAGTCGTAAACCGGCGCGGTCTGAGGTTTCATCGTTGACTGCCGCAATCCCTTCTATCACTTTTTCACGGGCAAGTTCACCTATCTTAGCAACGAGCGCCGTGGTGTTTACCTGATAAGGTACTTCGGTAAAGATAATCGTTTCCTTGCCTTTTTTATCAACTTCAATATTGAACCTGCCGCGGACTAAAATCTTCCCGCGTCCGGTTTTAAACGCCTGCCGGATGCCTTTTTTGCCGAAGATAATGCCGCCGGTCGGAAAGTCCGGCCCTTTGATGTACTTGGCAAGCTCATCAATGGTAATGTCGGGATTGTCGATATAAGCGGACACCGCTTGAGCAATTTCGCGTAGGTTGTGCGGCGGCATATTGGTTCCCATACCGACGGCAATACCGCTTGAACCATTCGCCAATAGGAACGGAAATTTGCCCGGCAGAACGGTCGGCTCCTGCGTAGAATCGTCAAAGTTCGGGATAAAATCAACGGTATCTTTTTTGATATCCTCTACCATCGACTCTGCAAGTCGCGCCATCTTTGCTTCCGTATAACGGTAGGCTGCAGGCGGGTCGCCTCCGATGGTACCGAAGTTTCCTTGCGGATGGATTACCGGATACCGAAGGGAAAAATCCTGCCCCAAACGGACAAGTGCATCATAGACGGAGGCATCGCCGTGCGGATGGTAACTTCCCAGCACATCACCGACAATCTTAGCGCATTTGCGCGTCGGCCCTGAATAGCGCAAGTTCTTCTCCTCCATTGAATAGAGGATTCTGCGGTGTACCGGCTTCAAGCCATCTCGCACATCAGGCAGCGCACGGCTCACAATAACCGACATTGAATAGTCTATATATGCACGTTTTACTTCAGTTTCAATCGGAATGGGGATTAACACCCCGCCTTCCGGCGTTTTTATCTCTTCCACGTTTTATGCTCCATTACACATCGAGATTCGCGTACACCGCATTTTCTTCGATAAATTTGCGGCGCGGCTCTACTTCTTCGCCCATCAGTGTGCTGAAAATCCGGTCAGCTTCTACCGCATCGGGCAGGGTTACCCGCATCATCTTGCGGCGGGCGGGATCCATCGTTGTCTCCCAGAGCTGCGTGCCGTCCATTTCACCCAAACCCTTGTATCGCTGCACCGCGGGGTTCACATTCCGCCCAATTTCATTCAAAATGCTGTCCCGCTCACTGTCGTCATACACGTACCATTCCTTTTTATTGTAGGAAATTTTATAGAGCGGCGGCATCGCGAGATACACATAGCCGTGCTCAATCAGTTCCGGCATATAGCGGAAAAAGAAGGTGAGTAAAAGCGTGCGGATATGGGAACCGTCCACGTCGGCATCCGCCATAATGATAATCTTATGATAGCGGATTTTATCAAGATTAAAGTCTTCACCGATGCCGGTACCGAGCGTTGCGATAATCGGCTGGAGTTTCTCGTTATTGAGTACCTTGTCGAGCCGGGTCTTTTCTACGTTCAGCATCTTTCCCCAGAGCGGCAAAATCGCCTGTGTTTTGCTGTCGCGCCCCTTCTTTGCGGAACCGCCTGCAGAATCACCTTCTACAATGTAGACCTCGCATTTTTCAGGGTCTTTGGAAGAGCAGTCGGCGAGTTTTCCCGGCAGACCGAAGCTGTCAAGGCCGCTTTTCCGGCGGGTCGCTTCTTTTGCCTTGCGAGCTGCGATACGGGCGGTTGCTTCACCGACTGCTTTTTCGAGGATCTTATCGATTTCGGTCGGATTTTGCTCAAAAAAGAGGGTGAGCTTTTCGTTAATGAAGGTGTCAACGATGCTCCGCACATCGCTGTTGCCGAGCTTGGTCTTCGTCTGTCCTTCAAACTGAGGCTCGGGAACTTTGACCGATAGTACCGCCGTTAAACCGGCACGTACGTCTTCGCCCATCAGCTTTTCTTCTTTTTCCATCTTTTTAGAAAGCTTGACATTTTTCTTCAAGAATTCGTTCATCACGCGGGTGAGCGCCGTTTTAAAACCTTCGAGGTGGGTACCGCCCTCGCGCGTGTTAATATCGTTGACAAACGAAAGAACATTTTCTTTATAGCCGTCGTTGTACTGCATTGCCAGCTCGACAACGACATCGCTTTTTTCACCGTCGAAATAAATCGGTTCTTTGGGTAGCACCTGTTTACTTTCGTTCAGGTAGCGCACAAAGTGAGAAATACCGCCGTCAAAGGCAAAGGTTACTTCTTTCGGTGTGGAAAGCCGCTCGTCGCGTAGTGTGATGCTGATGGTATTATTCAAAAAGGCGAGTTCGCGGAGACGAACCGCCAGTACATCAAAGTTATAGGTGGTCGTTTCGGTAAAAATAGTCGGGTCGGCAGTCCAACGGATAGTAGTGCCGCGCTTTTGCGTTTCTCCCCGTTTGGCAACCGGGCCAAGCGGTTCGCCGAGTGCAAATTTTTGCACATATTCAAAGCCATCCCTGCAAACAATCGCTTCCATATTGGTGGAAAGCGCGTTTACAACAGAAACACCGACACCGTGCAAACCGCCGGAAACCTTATACGAACCCTTGTCGAATTTACCGCCTGCATGGAGCCGCGTCAAAACCAACTCCAGCGCACTTACGCCCTCTTCGGGGTGAATATCGACGGGAATACCGCGTCCGTTATCTTCTACTCTGACGGTATCGTTTTTTTCCAATACGACCAAAATGGTATCGCAATAGCCTGCCATCGCTTCGTCGATACAGTTGTCGACGACTTCGTACACCAAATGATGCAGCCCGTCAGGACCGGTAGAGCCGATATACATTCCGGGGCGTTTGCGGACGGCGTCCAGCCCCTTTAAAACCGTAATATTTTCCGCTGAATATGAAGGCGTTGTCATGCACTATCCTTAGAGAATAAAATGAAGGGGACCGATAAAAGGGTGATTTTTAGCGGTATCCTGTGAATTATGGGGAGCTATAATGGTGATAATAACGGAAGCTCCTGTTCTTTATGAAAATCGGGCTATTATACTATAATCGGTCGAAAAAGTAAAGGCGGCAGAAAATTGAGCGTTTATCCTTCCATGCATGAATAAGTCGTACTATTTTAACGTACCGGCAAAAAGTTTGAGGTACCGATCCACCTGATATCCCGATCTATGAATTGCCGCAGAAAATTCCGCATCAAACCGGCAATACTTTTCTACCGAATCAACAGTTTTTTTCATACATTCAACTTGTTTAACCGGCCGTGCCGCAGAAAGAAAGAGCATCGCTGCCATATCATCGGCAAGCAATTCAGCTGCTTCACGATTAAACCACTTAATTCCGTCCCATTCGTGAATACCGAGGCGAATAATAACATTGGGATCCTGCACCATCCGGCTGACAATACCGGTTCTGCGGATAGATTTCTTTCCACGGGCATTGTGCACATAATAGAGGTACTTCACCGTATCAGCTTTATTTTCAATAGGATCGATATCAAATCCTCTTGAACGAACCAATGCTGTAAGTTTTTCTTCGAGGTGTAGAAAGGCGTAGAGCCTTCCGATATTTTCTTCCATCTTGTAATAAATGGCAATATCTTCAACCGACATAAGGAACACCGAACCGAACGATACAAAAAGCTGCGAAGCCGTTCCACACATTTTGTGAATAAATACGGTTACGGCAGGGGTCATCGCAGTCAACGGCATTTCTCGTATCAGCAAACCGGAAGCCGATAGGAGGAGGCGGTACATACGTGCCTTGAACAGAGTTGACAACTGCTTTATGGATGTTTTAACTGTCGGCACTTTCTCTTCGAGGAATTGTGCAGTTTGCTCGCTGCGATACGTTTCTTCTAAAGCAGTCAAAAAAGCGACGGCTAACGGTTCAAGCTTGTTGATAAACGAATGTATTTTTGACTCCGTTTCATGCGGACTTTCAGTATGCTTACAATCCTTTACCAGTTGAATACAGTCTTGCAACATCTCTTTTGACACACACGCAGCGAGTGCATCATAGAGCTTCTTAAACTTGATCTCATTGATTCCCATCCCAACATCGGCAATACCGTTGCCGTTAAGCTTTTCGTACAGTTGCCGATATTGCTCATCTTGAGTGTCGGTTACCTCATAGATGTTCAAAAATACTTGCGTTTCAAAACCATTTAGAACGGCGAACAAACCGCGCTCCGCAATCTCGCTGTTTTTTCTGATAAACCATAATTTTGAATGTTGCTCCTGAAAAATGACAAACCGGCTCGAGGTAATTGTCAGCAGTAACCCTTGTGCAAGCGTCCGCTGTACCAACTGTTTTTCATCACCGGAACCTTTAACGGCATAAGCGACGGACATATTAATCCAGCCTGCAGTCTGTTCATATTTGTTGTTGTAGAGGATGAGGGAGCGGGAATCGCCGTACACATTAGACCACGCAAAGACATTCTCGTTCACCTGCCCATCTGTCCGGAAATCATAGAGTAGGAAATTTTCTACGCCGGAGAACAAACGGCGCTGCCTCATCAGTGGGAAAATTTCCCGTTGGTGCCGCTCTACGAGGCCGGTGTTCACCTGCTCATTATAATACGCACGACGGTATTCCATACCGTATTTTTCTTCAAAGCCTTCAATCTGCCCGTGTCCGAACATCGGCAGTCCCGGCATTGCAACCAACATGGTACAGACGCCGAAATACTTATCATCTCGACCGAACTGTGCAACGGCGGTTTCCTCATCAGGATTGTTCATAAAATTGACATAGCGCTTTAATATTTGCGGGTCAAACTCGAGGGTATTCTTGATAGTCAGCCGATACTGGGCGTTATCCTCCCGCTTGAGCATATTCATAAATGCGGAATTATAGACGCGGTGCATTCCGAGTGTGCGGACAAAATACCCTTCCATCATCCAAAAGGCTTCGGCTAATAAAAGGGTATCGGGAGCTTCAACCGCACAGCGGTCTACTACCTCGCGCCAAAATTCTTCGGGGAGCCGCTTTTGAAACTCCTCCGTAGAAAGCGCAAAGCGGGAACGGCTCGCAATATCTCCTCCTCTTCCCGGCTCGGGATACCACAGCCGTCGGATGTGCTTCTTTGCCAGCACCATCGCCGCATCAAATCGAATAATCGGGAAATTCCGAGCAACGTGCAAAATTTTCCGAATAACCTCCTCGCGGGCTTCAGGATTGAGGAAGTCAATTTGAGCGGTATCGTTCCACGGCAGACCCGTACCATCGTTCCCGTGATAAATGTATCGGGTATCGCCGGTATGGTGATCAACCCGTTTAAACACTACTGCGCAATCCGTTTTGGAATAGTAATGATTTTCCAGGTAAATCCCGATACGGGAATCACGGGAAAGGTTTTCCCCGTCAAAATTATAGCTCGGAAACGGACTTTCGCGAGTTTGCATAAAAAGATCCGGCCGCTCCATCACCCACTTTGAATCTATGCCGGTATGATTCGGCACCATATCGGCAGCAAGCCGAATGCCCAGCGCGCCGGTGCGACTACGCAGATTTTCGAGCGCTTCCCATCCGCCGATATCTCCGGCTATCTCATAATCCGTCAAACTGTAGGCGCTCGCTGCCGCCTCTTGGTTCCCGCATATCTGCTTAATCCGCGCACTTGCAGGGGAACGTTCCCATACTCCGATAAGCCACAACGCATTAAAGCCCGCTTCTGCAAGAAAATTAAGCTCCTCATCGGGAATTTGATCAAGGCGAGTGATAGCCCGCTGATACTTTTTACTAAGTTGGTCCAGCCACACCAGCGTGCTTTTTGCAATCATTACGACATTCGGCATCCAGTCACGGTCGGCAGTGAATCGTTCATATTCCTGTGTCAGTTCTTCAAAATGATAGGCATCATGCGTGCCGCCTCCACCGCCGCCCTGCCATGCAGATTTCTCCTCTTCTGAAAGGATATCCTGACTTGTTAAGAGTCTGCCGATAAATTCGCCAAGCAAATCAAGCCAATGCTTTTTGATATATTCAAGCTGTCCTTTCAAACTGAACGGCGCATAAGAAACGGGAGCTTTAAGCAGCGAAATCAGATCAACTTTTTCAGGACCGAATACCTCGTTCCGGAACGACCAGTCGCGAAGGCTATCCCAGAAACAGTTGTATGAAGGGTGTGCCGACAGCTGTTCATCGGTAAAAAGAGGATAAAAAGGTTGGAATGCAGGATTTTCATTTGCAAGCTTACAAAGAATCAATTCTTCAAACGCACGGTATTTATTTTCAATGCCCGATACCGGATCGATATTGCGGAACCAATCTTCGGCGGTCATAGTCCCGCCGTACACCTCCGCAGGAGGAAATTCGGTACAAAATTCGAGTAATAAATCGTCGAGGTCGGGCAAGTGTTCCTTTGCAAGCTCCGCTTGCACAAAGTCATACCCACTGCTAAAAAAATCAGCGCGCACATCCCGCCGGTACAGTCGACACATATAATGGAATATTTCATCAATCAACCCCATCGCATTCAGCTGACCTGCTTTTAAATACTGCTCGGCACGTACCGGCATCCCGAATGCACCTGATTCCACGACCTCGTTATACTGGAAAGTAAACACATAAATATCATTAATATTTCGTATTATGACGTTTCCGGTCGATGAAAAGAGTGCTTTTGAAAAATGGCATTTTGTACGTACATCGCGATGGATATGGAATTCCATAGTTTGGAGAAAGCTATCGGCATACACTTTTTGCATAAAATATCCTCGTATGTGCTAATTATATGCCGAAAATCCGATATTGTGAAGATCAGGGATTCCGCATTATAAATATTTTAAGCGACTACCGTCTTTCTGTGCGAAATTTCATAGGTATAAGGTGAGCGTCTACAATGACGCCGCTCACCT
>ERZ773083.1669-NODE-1669-length-14775-cov-3.416780_pt1 | contig 14775 bp, 17 predicted proteins | sample MGYA00511465_ERZ773083 | MGnify/ENA primary metagenome ERZ773083 (study PRJEB29015, sample SAMEA2738001) | human oral metagenome | biome: human oral; feature: human-associated habitat; material: dental | place: China | collected 2060 ... | reverse complement strand
CTCTGCAAAAGCTTGATCGTCGGTTCAAATCCGTCTACCGCCTTTCAATACCTGACTTATCAGGAATCAACCGAACAAAAAGCCTGTAAAACCAGGCTTTTTGTGTTTTCTCATTCGGTTAAATTTGGCAAAACATGGTAAAGTTGGTGGGCAAATGGTGGGCGTATTTTTATTGAATTATTCAGGAAGAATTTTTTTAAAAAAATAAAAAACTTCATCAAATTGCTTGACATTATATATCGTTTGAGCAAATAAAAAAGACCCTAGCTTTCGCTAGGGTTGTTGTGTGTCTATTGATAATAATTTACTAGATCATCTTTATCCCAGCACGATAGCCAGACCGTGCCAAATTGTCCGAATTCAAATTTGCGGAAATAATAGCCGCCATAATAGCCGCTCGCTCCAGTGTCTGCGATGTGCGCTTCGTCAATTTCAAAGCTAAAGTACATGCCAGTCTTAAAATCTTGATCTGCACCATCAGGCACGTTATTTCCGTTTTCGTCTACCCAATTTACTAGAGAAACCGGGATACCGTTTTCCGTCCAATCAAAGTCGACTGGACAAAGATAATCACATTTAATTTGCCAGATACCATTAACATACTCAACAGCGTCAGCTTGATAATAAGCCTTGCTTGTGTTACGCGGACTTACCGCTGTGTTTGGTTGTTGCTTTTCTTGTGGCGTACTATTACCAGTATAACGCCACACCTCAATATAAGTGGGCTTATTCAAGTTATAATAATCATCCCAAGGATAAGTATTGATTGCTTGACCTACTGCGCCTTGAGTTGAATAGTCGCAAGAGATAAAGTAGGTGCCGTCACGCATTACTCCAACGTGTCCACCAGCTCCGCCAGATTGTGACATGTCGGCTCCCCATGACATCATAACAATATCATTCCGTTGAGCCGCCCAATCTTGATTACGACTAATGCGTACCCAACCTACCTTAGCCAATTGAGCGCCAAGAGTGACGGTTGAAGGCAATCCTTGAATTGCAAAGCCATTGTCTTTTAGCGCTTGGCTAGTAGTTCCAGAACAGTCTCCAGTTCCGTCTGACCCGTTTCGACTTCCTTCCATTGAGTAAGTCATTAGTCCTACACGTACTTCAAACCAATTAGCAATATCTGTCATTTATTTTTCCTTCTTTAATTATCTTTCTTAGGCTCATCATAGCTCAAAGCCTTATTACTGTCAGACAATCCTGCTGTTGTCGGATCATTGATAACTCCAATCAAAACCAGCGAGGCAAAAAGTGCGTTGATAAATACCAAAATTTTATCAATCGTAACTCCAAAATCTAACTTAATGCCGAAAACATCAGCTCCTGCTTGCAGAAGCAAAGCGATAGCCGGCACAAGAGCCAGCCAGAAATTCTTGTTTTTAAAACGTACTGTCCAGTTAATCTTATTCATGCTATTTTTCCTCTCTAATTTCTAAGTTCGAAAATTTTTCGAACAGTATCTTGATAGCTCCATTGCCACCAAGTTCGACATAACTTTCAAAGAGACGGGTGAGTTCTTCTAACTCATGCTGGGTAGTCCAGCCCCGTCTCAGTGCTTTTTTTAAATTTTCCTGCAGTCGAAAACGCTGCAACCGTTGAAGCCCTTTCTGGATTAGACTTAAATCTTGATTGTTTTTGTTTCCGATATCTTGCACACCGACAACTGCTTCTTTTAAATCACCGATTTCTGCGGATAAAACTTGTATTTTTTTATCCGTCTCTTTACTATTTTGAGTTCCACGAAAACTAAAATAGCTGGGAATAATGACGACTAGAATTGGTGTCAATTTGTCTACAAAACTTAGTAAATCCACATTTGGCCACCTCGATTACTTTTCCTTATTTCCAGATTCTAACTCTTGAATAATAGCGTCCTCTACTTCGTAGATTTTATTTTGAAACTCAGCTTCTTGCTTGCGAATTTCGCGACGATTAGCAGCGTATAATTCTGCGTTATTTATCCACTCGCTAATAGTAGAGATGCCTTTTTCGTTAATATCAGCTGTGATTGATTTGACGACAATATCGTCAACTTTAATATTGCCTACAAGCTTAGTCGTCTTGATAATTTCTAATGTCATGATTATTCTCCTTCTTCTGTGGCTGGTTGTGTTTGTTCTTCAAGCAGAGCTTCCAGCTCAGTCACTCGTGCTTGTAGTTCAGCTTTTTCCTGGTTCAGTCTCTGGCTGGCTTGCTCAGCTTCAGTCAGCTGGATAGCCAATAAGTTCTTTGTCGTTGACTCGTTTGTCAACTGCGTTGTTAGTTCATTGATAGTTAAGCGTAAAGCTTGATTGAGTTGTTCTGTGTTCATAAAATTCCTTTCTCCGTTATAGCCGTCCGACAGACGAACGAGTATCCCACCAAGCGGGTGTGCCTTCTCCGTTTTGAGTGCGATAATCATAAAGTGCACCAATACTATTTGATAATCGTCGTAAAACATTGTGTAGCGAAGTATAATATCCGCTATTATCCAAAAATAGCCAGACGTCACCAACATTTATGGTAGACTCTCGTCTATCCTGCTCTCTTCTTGGACGAATTTGTAATTTTCCTGTAGTGGATACTACCCAACCATCGGCATTTTCATATGCTGAACTAGCAAGTCTAACAGTATCACCCACGACGTCAACTGAATCGTTACCGTTACCGTTCCAAGCGCGTATTCCAACAAATCCGCCGTCGTCGGAGCTCTCTGTTCCGTAACGGTTTGAACCAATAACTGTTACTCCTGCCGTTGTGCCCCCTTCAACATTTCCTGTTGCAAATTTGATAAATTGTGTAGGATAGCCACTTAAAAATCGCTTCAGGGCTGCCTGGTCTGTGTAGTAATGAATTTGACCATTATTTAAATCAATATGCATATTACCATTGATAGCTGCAAGAGTACCACCAACGATTTTAGACGCAGACATTGTGACCGACTGAACGGACGTAATAAAAGCGTCTTTGGAAAACAGTTGTCTTAAATAAGCATAATTCGCTGATAATTTATTAAAAAACGCTTGGTCAACTACCAGCTTATCCGCTGTCACAGCTCCTGAAGCGAGTATCTGCGTAGTGACAGAACCAGATTCAAAGTTTGCGGTTTTTAGCTTATCAATCATAGCGGATTTAATGACTGCGTTATCAATCAAGGTCTGGCCTGTAATGTGCGTCAGTCGTCCGTCTAGTCGATTGACACCATTCGCGCCCAGATTTAAGCCGGAAATCAAATCGCCAGCAGAATTGATATTCTTCACTGCCCACGAACCTGCGAGTTGAGTCTGTACTGTTTTCAAACCTTCGTTTTTTGAAACTTCGACTTGAAACAGCGAGTTGCTCATTACCATTTTTGAGACCTTACTTGCAACATCGTTCTCAGTTGAACCAATGATTCGCTCATAGAGTTTTGTTGTCTCTTGTACTTTTTGAAAATCAGTTTGATTGGCTTTGTTGTTGAGTTGGCTCGTAATTGTCGCAAAACGACCGTCTACGCCCTGCTTGTACTCTGCTAACTTCGTGTCCGCATAATTTTGATTATTTTCTGGCGCTGGTTGATAAGCCCGTTTCATCGTGCCCTCGTATACGTCAATTTCACTAATCCAGACGTGCGCAGATTGTCCGTTACTTGACCCCATATTATCAAAACGAATTGAAAAGCCGTCATAATTACCGCTGTTAAACGTAACGGAAAATCGTTGTGCTTCTCTAGGGGATAAACGTTGGTGGAATACATCTATTGCATCTTTCCAGACGTTGTCTGTATCAGAAAGTAAGCCTACTAAAACACGAAATCCAGATACATTACCTGACATGAAACCAGTAAACGACAAAGTATATGTTGTATTTTTTTTCAACTTGTTAAATATCACGTTTTGTAAATAAGCTATATTAGGTTCGTTTGTATCAATCAGAAACATTGGTTTTTTGCCATTTTTATAAAAAACATGCGTACGATTAGTAAACAATTTGTCATCTGTTCCACCCCAATAACGATCCCCAAGTTCAACCGCACCGTTCAAAACCAAATTAGGGCTACCGATATTTAGCTCTTCAAAGCGTCTTGCAATCCCTCGTATGTCTTCTGTATGCTGACTTTTAGCTACATAGCTTTCAGACACTTGTTTTCGCAATGATTCTGTGCTGCGTGCTGTCTCTGTACGTGTATACTGCTCTAGCTGCTCTCTGCGTTTGCCGTCATCTGCCACATAAGATTTAACGGCGGTCATGTCTGTTTTCAGACCTTCTGCAGTTCTTTCAAACGTGGTCTTAGCAACGGTGATTTGCTCATCGACATCTTCTGGCGCTGGGCTCCAATCGGTTGCGATTGTCCCTTTTTCGACCTTGATCTCACTAATCCAGATGTGCGCAGACTGTCCATCGCTTGACCCCATGTTGTCAAAACGAATCGAAAAGCCGTCATAATTGCCACTATTAAACTGTACGACTACTCTTTGTGCTCCCGCACTGGGTAGTTGCTTATTATAAACCTGTAGCGCTTCTTTCCAATTTTGGTCTGTGTCAGATAACAGACCAACCAGCACACGAAAATTAGATACATTCCAACTCATAAATCCGACAAACGATAACGTGTAAGTTGTGTTCTTTTCGAGTTTGTTAAACACCATATTTTGGATATATGCGATATTCGGTTCGCTCGTGTCAATCACAAACATTGGCTCTTTGCCATTCTTATAAAATTCATGCGTGCGATTAGTAGACCACTTGCCTGTTGTCCCGCCCCAATAACTGTCATTGCCAAGGTTGATAGCACCATTCCGTACGAGGTTTGTACCCCCGATACTAATTTTGCTTATCTCTTCCCGAATCCCGTCAGCGGTCTGTTTGACCTCTGACTTACTGGCCTTGTCACCCATTTGCTGGGTTATCCGAGCGAGGTTCTCTGTATTGGATTGTTCGTAAGCAGTCTGTTGCGTGCGGATAGCACCAACGTCTTTCTTGACTTGGTCAATCTGAGAATTAACTTGAGATTGAGCTTGTGTGGCGGTCTGTTTGACTTTGTTTAAGTCATCACGCACTTGTGTGGCAAGGTTCTGTGCTTGCTTAGCTAAGTCGCTAGATGCACCCGCTTTTGCAAGAATTTCTTTATATTGCTTGTCTTGTTCCGCTTTATTTGCAATTACAAGTTGGTTGACTTCTTGCACTTTAGCAGTCACGGTTTGATTGAGTCTATCAGCATAAGCTTGATTTTCATTCTTCGCTTTATCAATTCCAGCTTTCACTTCGCCTCTAAACTTCTCGGTTTGTTTATTAAATTCAGATTCTGCGTGTTCTAATTGTTGCTGGACTTCAGCTGCCATATCTGTATTGGCCTGCTCGATTCTTTTAGCGTAAAAACCGCCATAAGAATATTGAGCGTCATTTCCAGCTTTGCTGTCAGCACTAATTCGTGCAGATAAACCGCCTTGAAATTTAAACGATTGATTTAACACCGGGACTTTAAACGTTTCGTTTTTGTTTGTCTTAATTATCACCCATTGACCAACTTGTAATTTTAAGTGCCCCTGATAATTCAGATTGAATGGATAATACTTAAGATTTTTTAAATCATAATACAAAGCATCCAAGATGTTCTGATTCATAAAACTATTCTCTAATTCCAGGGAACGACCTGTTCGCAAGCCAACCGTTAAGACTTCTTTGTCTTTTACCTTGCAAGTAATACCTGCGATTTGATACTCAATTTCACTTTTTGTCAAACCGTGCAAAAAGTAACTGTCCGCTGTAATCGTAATATTTGATTCAGTCAGCCCTCGGATTTCAAGTTTACCATCGCGATTTAAGAAAGCAGAAAAGCCAAGCAATTGAACTGCCTGACTTAACACTTCCCTGTATGTAATATCTTTTTTATCCGGCTTTTTTTGAATGTGGTGTTGAATAGCACGCAGGCCAAGATTATCCGTCTGCAGCGTGACGTCCGTTTTAGCACATATCTCACGAATGACATCTCGTATTTGTGCTGGATAAGACAAACCTGTTTCAAACGGTTTGTTAAATTTAAACATACCATCCATTAGGTCTAATGTGGTTAGATTTCGGTTTCTATCAATTTCAATATCATTGATAAAATACTCGCCCATTTTGACCCATTCATAAGTATTACCAACCAATAAGCCTATTTCTGGATAAACCTTATCCAGCTTCTTGAAAGTGGTAATAATTGATGTAAAAGTGACTTTTGCACTACCAGCGCAAGTCCCGCCAGGCTTAAACGTATCACCTTTGATGTAGCCATAATCAAACGACGCTTCTTTAATATCGTTTGATTGATATTTTCCTACTCTGATAGTAAAAGTTCGGTCTCTTGCTAACATTGCTTGTTCAAACGTTACTATAATTATCACCTTACCTTTCTACTAGACTAAATTTTAAACCATTCCAAGGCTTAAATTTGTTGGTAAATGTATAAGCTGGAGCTGTTCTATCACCCACGTAAAACGTGCCAGACGCTTGACCTTTAATAGGGTCTGGATAAGTAACTGTAAAGAACACATCTGAAATCGCATTTAATATTTGAGATATTTCTTCTTGTGTTAACTGTCCCCATTCACACTCTAGTTTACGCTTGGTGGTAATACGGTCACGAACCATATCTCCGTTGGCATTACGGCCAGTTTCTCCGTCCACATCTTGAATACCAACTTGAAAAGTTTTAGGAGCCACAACAGCGACTCCATTTAATAATAGCTTACTCATTATGCCCCCTAAATATTAAGCAGGACTTGCCCTGCTCGTTCTTGTTCTTTGTTGATTTCTTGGATGGCCACACGTCCAAACTCGTGTCCTCCAATCATGATGACAATATCACCATTACCAGTAAATCTGCCCGATTGCGGAAGAATCCCACCAAGTGCATCAACAACTGCACCACTCACGACACGTCCCATCGTTTGCAAAAAGCCTGTATTTTCAAGCGGAACGACCGCTTCCTTACCAGCTTCACCAATCATGGCAACTGTTGGGCTATCCACGATACCACCACGAGCTAAGCGTGGTAGGTAAACACCGCCTATATACCCTAATGATACACCCGGAAGTTTATTGATAATTCCAATGACACCATTAATCATGTCAATAAAACCGTTTACGATATTTTCAATCGTTCCAAGCACAGCATTAACTGCTCCACGGAATGCGCCACCTACTGCGCTACCAACCATTTGGCCAGCATTGGCAAAGATGTTTTGGACGGTATTCCAAACACCAGAGAAGAACGAACCGATTGAACTAAAAGCATTTTGAACCGCAGAGTAGGCTTGTCTAAAGATGTTTCCGAACCAGCCTGCCACGTTACTCAAAGCAGACGTTACATCGGACCATCTTTGGCCAAACCAAGAACCCAATCCAGAGAATATGTTTGTTAGCCCACTCCACGCTTCGCGGAATTTCTGCGTGAACCAATTTCCAACAGATTGCAAAGCATTTTTGATGTCATTGTAACGGTCTGTGAACCATTGACCTATATTTTGGAAAGTATTAACAATTCCGTCATAAGCTTGTTTGAATTTTTGAGAGAACCATGTTCCGGTGTTTTCAAATGCTTCTTTGATTCCGTCCCAAAGTCCTTTAAAGAACTCACCTATAGACTGACAAACTCCTCCGATAAAATCAACAATCCCTCGCCAAACTTCAGAAGCGAATTTACTGATTGTTTCCCAATTTTCATAAAGAAGAACTCCTATCGCAATAAGTGCACCAATAGCTACAACAATTAAAGTGATTGGGCTAGTTAATACTGCCATAGCAGCATTTAACGCCCAAGTTGCAGCTGTCATTGCTGCGGTAGCTGCTGTATCAGCTATTTTCGCTGCTGTAGAAGCACCCCAAATAATAACTTCTTTCCCTTTTTCAGCAATCAGGGCAGCGGTATTTACAACAAAATCTTTAGCATACATTAAGGTCAGTTGAGCAGTCTCGATTTTATCCTTAATTTTTGCAATAGTTGCAGCTTCAATAGCAGCCTTGACATTATCAAAGGCCGTTTTTGCCTTACCGAGAACACCAGCTAATCCTCCGGCTTGCTCTAAGAATGATGCGAATTTAATCGCATTCCACGCCGTGGCAAATGTTCCAACGACTGTAGCAAAAGCTGAAACAACACCTCGATTATTCTTGAACCAATCAGAAACGACTTTCAAAACATCTGCTGTTGCTTTTACTACATCGGCTAACAGTTTAAATGATCCAATAACTACCCCGCCTATTACTTGGGCAACATTAGCTATTTCACCTGCAAAATTCCCCGCAAACCATTCAATAAACGGTTTGAAGTTGTCTTTCCAGAGATGCATTACAACATCAATAATATTGCCTAGCGCTTCGCCTATGCTATCCGTTGCAGGTTTAACATATGCATCATAAACAAATTTAAATTGTTCGCCAAAAGATTTGATAATCGGATTAACATAAGTATCAAAATTATCAATAAAGACAGCTACAATATCAGAAACTCCCGAAGCTATCGAATCAACGAATGGCCGAACGTGCTCTCTATAAACTCTCGTCAACATGTTGCCAAAATCATTTACAGCGCGTTCAATTGTTTCAAATACAGGAGCGATGTTATTGAGCATTGTCTTAAACGTTTTAGCTAACTTAGGCGCATTATCAGTTATGATTTTCTCAAAGCCTCTGAACCAATCGCGAGCTAAATTGCTGCCTAATCCAATAACTGTAGCGCCAGCGCTTAAAACTGCAGACACGATTGCGCTACCGATCCGAACCGCGCCGATAGAAGTCATCACGTCGTAGAACGCATTAGCAAGCGATTGAGCGATATTTCCGATAGATTGAGCTATTTCACCAACGTTGGTAAATAATGCTACCAGAGACCGCTTAATTCGTTCTTTCTGACGCTCTAGACCATTTGCGATGGATTCTGCGACAAATACTCCGATAGCGACACCAGTCGTTGCTATCGAACCTACAACTTGACCTAGCGCATAAGCTATTCGTTGCGTCATCAAATTAAAAGCATTCACAACTTGCGGATCAGTTGCTATTTCAGTTAATGTTTTCTTGATTCTATCTAACGCTTTTTGAATCCGTTCTAACCCTTCTGAACGAAAAGCCGCGTTGAATCCGGCATTGAATAAAGTAAATAAGCCCTTTAATTTATCTCCCAATCCGTCAAAAATAGACTTAAAGTTATTGTTCATATCCTCAAGTCCAATTTCAGGAAGAATATCTTTAAAAGCCCCGTTACCTTTATCTTTGCCTTTTTTACCTTTTCCACCTTTCGGAGTTTTAGGACTAGAATCGTCCGAATCATCATTTTTCTTTAAAGAATTGATTTCATCAAATCCAGCAAGACCTAATAATTCTTTAACAGCTTTCTTAGCTGATTTAGCAGTATCATCTAAATTGTCTGATAAGCCACCAGAAGCATCATCTGCGTCTCCTAAAGCGTCTGCAACATCACCCGCGCCACCTGCTAAATCTTTCATGCCTTGATTCGCGCTACCAATAGCGCCATCTTTTACAGTTGCTTTTTTGTTAAACATCAAACCGACAAATTCAGCAAGCTTAGCAGTGACGTTCTTCAAAGCCATAGCCAACGAATTTAAAACAGGCATAATAGCGTTTAGGATTGGCAAGAATGAATTACCAATATTTAAAGCAGCGTCTTTCAACAATGACTTAAATAGATTAACTCGACCGTTTACGGTAGACGCTAAAGTGTCACCGTACTTTTGAGTAGCCTGTTCCAAAATCGCCATTAGCCGGATTTGTTGCTGCGTCAAGAAGTCCAATTGCTCCCAAGATTTTCCATCAGAAAACTTTTTAAAAGCGTTTGTGGATTGAATCATGGAGACACCAACTTGAATCCCTAAATCTTCAATCGCTTCAGTATTTCCTAATAAACCAGACCGAATCCGTTCCATGACATCTGTCATCGTTCGCCCCGTTCCTTCGGCAACTATCGCGGATGTTTGCAGCATTTTACCAGTATAAGCGCTTAATTTATTACTATCCTTGATAAATGTACTAAACAGGTTTGAGTAAACGCCTGCGTATTTAGTCGCTTCTCCAATACTCATGTTCATAGCGTTAGCGTTATCATTTATCCATTTCAAGAAAGACTGTGAGCTTTCACCCATTTGACGCTTGATTTGGTTCATTGCTGCCGAAACTTCTAACGCCATTTGCGTTGAATACATGCCTACGTCGAGCAACTTTTTACCTAAAATAGCAAATCCTGCAAATCTAGCAAGTTTACTAAATGCAGTTTTTAAACCCGATGTTTGTCTCTTGACATTATCAGCGACTTGCTTTGTTTGTTGAGCTGCTTCTTGCATTTTTTTCTTAAATGGCGCAATTTCAGCATCAATGATGACCTTTAACTCTTCAAGAGTCATGCTCATAGTTTTCCTCCTTTCTCATTCGGTTAAATCGTTCTGCAAATGCTCTCATTTGTTCTTTGTGCAATAAAGCTTCTTGTCTCTTGCGTTGTTCTTCTATCTGTTTTTTTTCTTTTTCAAAAAGTTCTGGGGCGTACTCCCAAACGTCTAAAAGCTTCGCTTCGTTTGACAATAATAAACTAACGTGATTCGCGATCATTTGCGATAAACGATAATTTTCAAGTGTTTTATCTTTCTTTTTTTGGAGATAGACACGGTTAAAACTATTGATTAAATCAAGTATTTCAGCCGTTGTATATTCCCAAAAATCAAAAGGGCTGCCTCCAATGTCTAAAAACAAAGGATACAGCCCATCTACATATTTCGAGACAGAAAGAGGTTCAGAAGCACCTACTTGACTGTTTTCATAGTCGTTTTGCTTTTCTTCCCTTTTTTCTGTTTTGGCATAAAACCCGAATTTTCAAACAGAGGAATGATAACATCCGTCAAGAGTGAAGTCTGATCTCCACCGTTTTCCACATACTCATCATTCAAATCATAGACATCATCAAGTGACATTCCATGTTCAAACTGTTGTAATGCTCCGTGAATCACTACAAGCATTACTTTCAGTGGTGGCAAAGGAAAATCTTCATCTTTTCGCGGCATAAAGACCTTCAACAGATTCACGCCCAATTTTTCTTCAACAGCCACGGCTTGACGAGTAGTCAAGCGCAGCTTCAATTCTTTTTCTCCAATTTGCCAAATTGTGTATGGTAATGTCATTCAATTAACCTCCGAGTCCGTCAGTAAATTTAAAATCAGACTGTAAAGCAATCTTCAATGTGAATTCAATAACACCATTGACACCGCCGCCACCAAGTTTGATGGACGGCTGACCGCTAAATTCTACAGTCGTACCATCTGGATACGTTTGTTTCCAGTCAAGCGTTTTCTTGTCATCAGCATGCTTACGCAATACACGATACGAAGCTGTAGCAGTATCGTTTTTATAAGCGCATTTGTATTCGAGCTCTCCTGGATCACCGATACCAAATTCATACTTTTTTACTTTATCCGCTAAAGTTGTATTTTCAACTTTTTCAGGGTCAACGCCCATTTCAGGTACTTCTTTCAATTCTGGGATAGCGGTAAAACTACCAGCAGATTCTTTAAATTCTAGCTTAATTCCATTTGCTAACATATTTTTATCCTTCCATTCTTTGTCTAAATACTAATTCAGAGTTTAAGTCAACAATTCCTTCAAAACGCATTGTTTTGTGTCTTAAATGACTAGGGTCTGGCACATCTAGCGAGCTAGTGCGCATAAGACCCAAATTAGAAAAGATTTCATCAATTTTAATCGCTAAAGCACTAGTTGAGTCATTGTTGAAAATATCGACTTTATATCTGACATTTGATTTCTGCTCTTTGTCACCGTAGATTTCATACGGCTTGTTTTCTTCTTCCAAAAAAATAACGACTGGGAAGTTCTCCCAATCGTCTGGATATGTATCAGTCACGTTCTCCGCAACCTTTTCCAATTCTTTATAAATAATAGGCTTAATGTTTATCATCTTGCAAGTTCCTCAATCTTTTTGTTCACATAATTAGCAACGATTCTCTGCACTTTTTTCTCGTTATCTTTTAAAGCGGGATAAAGATACGGCTGCGCTGGCTGGCCATATATTTTATAAAACTCTCCTCGTTTCGCGAAATTGTACGGGTCTACATCAATCTGGCTCTCGTGGACGTACCACGGAGTAGAACGATAAGAGACGTTTATTTCAGGAGAAATACCCGAATGATTAGCAGCACCTTTTGGCCCTGTTCCAAGTTCGACGTATATCCCATGCTCTACACCAACAAATACTTCGCCAACTGCTATATTACCTTCTAGTTTAGCACGAGTCTTAATACTCTGTCGAAGTTCTCCAGTATTAGCAGGGGCACGAAGTTTAGCTTCTGCTTGGACATATTTAGCGCCTTGATGAATTGCAGTAAGTACCATTTGAGAAGCGTGTTGTCCGCCTAATCGCTGAAATTTACGAATTAGCTCATTAGCTCCTTGCATTTCGTATCTGTTCCAATTCTAATACTTTGTGTTCAGAATAGGTCTTGATAGAAATAACTCGGTGCGTTACTTGATTAGGATTATCAATGCACAAACCGTCTTTTTCAGCAATTTCTGTTGATTTCTCAATGTTGGCATTCACGATGTAGTTCAAACGTTCACCGTAGAGTTCAGCTTGCAGTCCACCACTCGCTGGCCATACCTCAGCTTTGATTTCGATAACTTTATCGCTATATCCTTCACGTTTAATTCCTTCGTCTGTTTTAATAACTTGGAATTTGCGAAGGTTATATGGTTTCAACCTATTCTTTTTCAAACGCACGGCCACTCACCCTCGCTAATCTATGATTTCGAATGCTTGCCAATAAATGTGAAGAAATACCGTCTACATACGAAACAGATATACCACCTTCGCTACGAGCTTTTTCTCCTTCGTTACCTTGACGATTTAACAACTCAAGAACCAGTTCAGGCACTAACCGCTCTAAAGTTGGTGTTATTTTATTCCGATTGGTCTCTGTTAAGATGATGTTTTTAGCCCTTAAAAGCAAAGGCGAGAGGACTTCGTCATCACTCTCACCCGTCAATTTTCTTAGTTCTTCAAGTTCCATTCAAGACCTCCTATTTTGCAGGAGCTTCCTTATTTTTAGGCTCTTTCACGATTGCAACAATGTCATCTACATCAACGCCTTGCTTTGCTAAGTTTTGAGTAAATTCATCATAACGCACTTGTGTCATTTCGATTACTTCACCTGCTTGTCGCAAGATATTGTCTTGCCAATCGTAAAATGCCTTTTTGACTTGTAATTTAAGCATAGGCAGCTACCTATTTCTTTTCTTTCCAATTATCAGTATCGCTTTCAGGTTTTGTAGCAGAAGCAGAAATATCTTTAATTGCTTCATAAACCTTACCGTCAGATTGTACTTGATCACCAGCCAAATAGTCAGTACCCGTCTTCCATTCTTTCGCACGGATAATGACTTTACCTTGTGTTGATTTCTTAGCTGCAGGTTTGTTATCAGCAATCGTGATAATGTATTTTTGGAAATGTTCAAGTACATAGGCACCAGTGTAAAGCAATTGCTCAACCAATTCACCGAAACGACCAGGGATATTGTCGTTGTATTTAGTATCATCAATTTGTAGTGGCGAAGTAACTACACCAGGTGCAGAAGCTAAAGCATTTACGCCTGGCAAGAATTTTGATGGAACTTTATAAACTGTGAAGTCATCTAATTCTCCGACATACCCTTTGCTAAGAACTCGTTTATCTGCGTCCCCTTGTGGCAAACGAACAATTTCGGATTTAACTGCTTTGTAAAATGCAGGTGTTACAAATAACAAACGATCTTTTGTGATTCCTAACTCATCCAATTTTTCGGATACATCAAGAACTGCATTGTATGCATTGTTATCACCCTTTGTTTTGCCCATCGCTACGTTATCGCTGACGTTACCAAGTGCAGCACCGAAGCGCAATTCGTCCAGATATGGAGCTACGACTTCTGCAGCTTGTCGAGCAATCACATAATCAATATTAACTTGACCATTAGAATCGCGTTCATCTAGCTTGTCTACGAAGCGTCCCCAATATTTTTCTTCGTTAAGGGTATAAACCTTTTCTTCCACTTCAACGTGGTCGAATTCATTATCTTTGTTGCGACGATAGTCTTTGAGCGGTGTAGTATTACCGTTTGCTACTGTAAACGAACGACCATTTAATTCAACTGCGTCGTTAGAAAGCACTAATGGTGCTGAATAAGAGTTGACAGCAAGTACATCTTCAATAATACCAAGATGGCGTTTACGAGATTCTGCTGTATTTAAATTTTCAAATGCCATATAATTTTACCTCATTTTCTTTTTTTATCTCAAAAAGTCCTTTTTCCATTTAGGGACTTCTTCTTGTTGATTTTGTTGTGCACTTTTCATTGGTGCACCACCTTTCAGACGTTCTGAAACGCCTTTCTGAACTGCTGCTTCCCAGCTTTTTTGAATAGCATTGATTGATTCAGATACACTGTCAGCGTCTGTCAGATTCACCACATCTACTAATTCGATTGGTAAGTCACGTTCACTTAGCATCGTTTTAGCTTCTGCGGTCAGTTCTTTGCGAGTAATTTCAGCTTCACGAGTAGCTAGTTCTTGCTCGCGTTGTTTTAGCTGATAATCTTTCTTCTCATCAGCATTCATCTTCGCAAGTTTTTTCGCTTCGCTTTCTTTGGCTTCTTGCTCTGATTTCCACTTAGCAAATTTCTTATCGATGATAGCATCGACGTCTGCGTCTGTGTATTTCTTCTCGTCTTGCGGTTGTTGTGTAGGTTCTGCAGGTACCTCTTGGACTTCAACCGTTT
>ERZ773083.1667-NODE-1667-length-14784-cov-4.104488_pt1 | contig 14784 bp, 30 predicted proteins | sample MGYA00511465_ERZ773083 | MGnify/ENA primary metagenome ERZ773083 (study PRJEB29015, sample SAMEA2738001) | human oral metagenome | biome: human oral; feature: human-associated habitat; material: dental | place: China | collected 2060 ... | reverse complement strand
TTCTTTTTAGGTCTTCCTCTAATTCTTTTTTCATTTTCAACTTTCACTTCCATATCTTCCTCGTTTTCCACAAAAATTTTATTATTTTTAAACATTTCTGGATCGTACTCGCTGAGTTCTTCCAAAACCTCGAATATTTCATCTTGAATAACATCCTGAATTTCCCCAAGATTATCCGAAGCAATAACTGCTGGTGCTACCTTGCTAGATATAGAAAGCAACTTTCCTTTAATGTTCATAAGCATATCAGTCATTACTTTTTCTACAATTGACGCTAAATGCAATTGATTTTTAGTTTCTTTTATTTTTAAATCTTTTAATTCAGTATCTTTTTTAAGCCTTTTTATTTCCTGTTTTATCTTTTCTTCTTTCAAATCCACATCTGTATTGCTTTTATCTTCTACATAGTTCAAATACCCTTGCACACTTTCTACTAATAAATACTTTCCGTTGTCGTTTTTCTTTATTACACCTTCTTTAACAAGCCTTTGTATTTGTCTCTCGCTCAAACCTATCATTTTTGCTAGCATTTTTAAACTAACAATTGTTTCATCATCTATCTTCATTTCATTTCTTATCCGTTCCTTTCCGACACGACATTAATCAAAAAAAAGTCATCACACATATTTTTTCTGGGGCTTCGAACCCGTTCGCTCTTTTTTGACCTCTCAGAAGTACCTTTTTAATCAAAATTTCATTTTTCTTTATTTTCGCTTTAACCTTGGCTTGATATGCTCACTATTTTGAACATTTGCTCTCTATTTCTGTTAGCTTATCTCTTAATCCTTTGTCTTCTTCTCTCTGTTTCTTCATTCCTACTCTACATCTATCAAGATATCTGTCATATATCATTATCTTTAATCCATCTATTTCATTGTCAATATCTTTACTTATATCTTGTAATTTATTTAATAACTCTAAACTTCTTTTTATTCTTTCATTTAGATATTTCTTCAAATTATAATTGATAACCTCAAATGCTATCAACATTACTATGATATAAATAATAAAACCCATTATAGTTATCATAATAGCCATTTTATTTTTCCTTTTGTTCTAAAAAATTTTGAATTACTTCTTTTATTTTTTTATATTCGTTAAATAAATACTCTATTTCTTCTCCAGTCAAATAACCATCTTGCATTTCAAATATTAATCCTCTTTTAGAAGTATATGAAAAACACTCATAAGTTTTTGTCCATATTTCAATGCGTTCATCCTCTTTTCCTTCATATTTTACTTCACAGTCATTCAATGTTTCTTTTTCTATTTTTTCTGCTAATTCTTTAATTTTTTCGCATTTAATATACATTTCTATCATTTCTTTCATATAAATTTTGCTATTTCTATACTCAAAAACAAAAAGAGCCGACTTATAAATAGATTATTTCTAATCTACATATAAATCGACTCACAAACTTTTTGCTCTTGTCTTTATTCTATTGTATCACGCCATAGTTCTCTCCCTTTTAATTTCTTATCTTTGAATTTAAAAGTCACTTTGACTTCTCCTTTCATCGAAATTACTTTGAGTAGTTCTACAACGCAAAAAAAAATATTTTTATCATTTTCAATTTGACTTATCTGCTCTTTAGTAAGCATTCTACCTCCTAATTATACCTTATTTTATCAATATTTGCAACCTTTTTCACACTTTGATTGAAAAAAACTTTATAATCCAAATTATCCCATAAATTACAAACAAATTTACAATCATAGCAATCAAAAATGCTATTATATTGCTTATACTAAATCTAAATGTTTTTGCCTTGTTTTTAAATATTATAACTAATCTATATATGTATCTTACCAGCACTAATACAGCCGTTAATGTAATTAGTCCACTTATAATTCTCATTATTATTTCCAACATTTTATTCCTCCTCCGTTATCACAATTGCATTGTCGATAGTAACTCTACGATTCTTCTCACTTATCAAGTTTAATGATATTCTTCCACTCTCATCCGAATCTCTTACTCTTATCGTTCCTTTGTATTCTTTTAAGAGTTTTCCGTCGAGAGTATAAATCTGTACTGTCCTTTTTAGCCCTTTCGTATCGCTTTCGTAGTCCTTTTTAGAATCTTCCCATCTTGCACAACTTCCTGATAATCCTAAAATTGCAATTCCTAATAATAATTTTTTCATTTCAAATTCTCTCCATAATTATTTATTTTGTCATAACGTTCTTTCAGATCTTTAGTTTCTTTTTCGTACATACATATTAGTTCTTCAAGTTTTTTTAACTCTCCATTGTTTTTACTTGCCAAATATTCTTTTAATTCCTTAAACTTATTATCGAATTGGCATTCTATTTCTTCAATACTCAAATTTCTTGATTGATAGTTTCCTTTCACTTCAGTTATCGCTATATTCAATTCAATCCTCTTTTTAAAATCAAGTTCAAAAGAAATACAAAAATAATCTATATAATTCATGCTTTCTTTTATTTCAAAGTTTTCAACTGTTTCGTCTTTCAATATTTCAGTTAATTCTTTTATCTTTATTCCGTATAATTCAATAAGCTTCATTTTCTTCTCCTAATTTATCGTTTTCCTTACATCATCCAAACGTTTTTTATACCATTTTGCTGACTTCAGCAATATGGTTTATCCTGGATCTATTATTTTCAATAAAAACTCATACAATCCGTAAGCAATAAGTATCCCAAAACCTAAACTCGCCAACATTCCAAACAGATTATAATTTTTCATTCTTTCAACTGCATTTTCAAATATATCCCAAATAAATATAATCCAAAATAAAATTGGTACTAATAATATTAATAATATTGCTATTTTCATTTATTCCTCCTTGATAATCCCTCTATAATACCCCTCTTTTAATCTTTTTCTAAATAACTTAAAGTGATTGGGATAAACTCCCAACAACTCATAAACCAACTGCGGATTCAACCACACGCCTTCGATATGATACTTTTCCTCGAACTCCTTTTGACCTTTATCGTGAAACTCGTTGTGATGTATTCTGCATAAACTCATAAATGGTGTTTTTAGTCCATCATCATTCTCATAAGTTCCCGCTGCACTTGCAATTGTATTCCAGTGATGTAAATCTGCCCCTTTTCTTCCACAAATTGCACATATCTTTGCTCTCAGACAAGCTATAACATACCTCTCTGTCGTTTTATCCACTTTAAGTATACTTTTATACCTGTTGTCGTGTTTATTGAGCACATATAAGTTTATTTCGTTTTCTAACGCTTGTTCTATTATAAACGCTATAAAATCGTTTGCCGTTTCTATATCACAACTTGCTGTCGAAAACTTTTCTAAATCTCTACTTAATGCAAATTGTTCTTTTTGATATTCTTTCATATCCTGCATTGTCCATCCAAGCTCATCTGCAAACTGTTTTAAAAGCACATGAATTAATCCATTCTGTGCTTTTGTAAGTTTTTTTATCGGAATAACTGTAATTTTAAGTTTTCTTAAATGTTCCTCAAGTTGCTTTTTTAAGCTGGGATAAATTTTTTCAACAGCTACTGTTACTACTAACTCATCTTTTAAAATTTGAGCGTCTGGCATTTTTAAATCCTTTCTTTCTTATAAATTTTATATTTTCAAAATATTCTGGATTATTCTGGCAAAAAGATACTTCACTTTCTGATAAATGTTCGCCTTCTCTTAATTTCCATTTAACAAAACTTATTTTCTTTTTCGTAATTTTATTTATTTTATTTTCCATTTTTCCTCCATTTTAAAACTTTAAAATATAATTTTAATATTTTTTCACACTTCTAATATATTTTTATCGTTCTTATTATATAAATTTCAATATTTTTATATTTTATTTACTATTTGCATAAAAAAATCACAGCTAAATTAATAACTATGATTTATCTACAATTCCCATTAAGATTCTTTTTAAAATTTTTCTGCTAGCCGATCTTCTATTTCATATCTTAAAGGTCGTTCAGAAACTTTTTTTACAAATCCTTTTTCTTCTAATTTTTTTGTATATTTGTTTATCGTTTGTTGGGTTTTGTTCAAGTTTGGTATTTTTGCTATATCTTTATTTTTTATCTTTTCAAATTCGTTGAATAGGTAATCTTGAATATAGATATACAATATTTGCATCTCTATTTTTTTTAACTCTTTTTTTTCTTCTTCTATCTCTTTACAAACTCTATCCATATACTTTGCTTTTTCAATTGTTTTTTCTACTAACTCTAAGATTGAATTTTGTCCATTGATTATATTTTCTAGAATATTTTCAACAAAAAAAGTTATTTCTCCTAGATTATATTTACTTTCTACTTCTCTAAATGATTTATAATACTTCATTTTGTTTTGTGCAATTATATATGAAATTGATAAAGCTGTGTACTTTCCTACATATTTAGCTAAATTCATTGACAACAAATATCTTCCAAAACGACCGTTACCGTCATAGAATGGATGAATATATTCAACATAAAAATGTATTATTGGAATCTTTATCAACGATGGAATTTCTTCATTATTTAAAAATTTTATTACTTTTTCTATTTCCTTTTGTATATTTTCTTCTCCCAAAATTCCACGATGAATAACTTCCATTGTGTCATTTTTTACATCAACACCGTCTTTTCTAAAAATTTCTCCATCTAATTTATAATTATCGTTATCTAAAAAGTCGATAAATAACTTATCGTATATTCTTCTGAAGTCTTCCTTATTTTCAATTTTTTCTTCTTTATTTTTTAAGATATTTTCATATTTTTTAACAATTCCTACCAATTTTTCTTTTTTGTTATATTTTTTTTCATTCTTTTTATTTTGCAATTCCGAATAAATAGCTTTCTTGCTAGAATGAATCCCCTCAACTTTATTTGTATAAAGAATTTCATTTACAAACAACTTATTTACCGTATAATCCGCCATTAAAGTCGTTAATTTCTGAAATTTTAATTCTATCTTTTTACTTTTTTTACCTATTTCTTCCTGTAATTTAAAGTGTTTTGGTAAAACTTTAAAAAATAATGGCACTTGCTGTTTTTTGTATTCAGAATAAATCATTAAATCTGTAACAATAGTTGAACTGCTTTTTATTCTTGTTTCATATTCCTTATCAATATTTTTTCCTTTATAATATATTTTTTCTAAATTTTCATACTTTTTATTCATTTTTCTCACTCCTATTGTATAAATAATATCATTTTTATATTATAAAGTAAAGTTTTTTTATCATATTTTTCACAGTTATTATTCAGTTGTCATTGTCCTTTTCTTTATTAATTTAACCCTATTTGGATATTATGAATAATTTCATCCATATCAGTCTCGTACAATTTTAAAGCTATGTTATATAATTTATCCAGATGTCCAAATTTTACAGCATACTCTAACACGCTTTTGCATTTGTCGCTGTTTTTAATCTGCTTCAAGTCATAGCCTTTCCGCCTAGCTTTCAAATCTATGCCATATGTTTCTCTAAAAACTATATATAGTTCATTCCATCTGTTGCTGAAATTGCTACCTTTGTGTTTCACGACTCTGTTTAATATTTTTTGTTTCTGATAAACATCTATATTTTCCGTCACTCCAGCTACAATCTCCTTTTGATAAGCTAACTCAATTTTTATACCTTGTATTTCTTTTTGATAGTTTTCAATCATTCTATTTTGTATTTGATTAGCTTTCATCAAAATCATTTCAGGACTATTCCACTTATTTTCGCATTCAATAAAATATTTTCTCAACGCTTTCCCTTTTTCATTGTTCTCAATCATAGCCAATTCCTTAGCCATATTTATTTTCAAAAGATGATCTGTATACTCGCTTGCGTTCCCTTGAGCTGTTACTTTTTTTTGAGTAATAGCTACAAAGTCAATGTTTTCAGTAAATCCGTACTCCTTAACTCTTTTATTTATCCAGTCGTTGTATCTAGTTTTTACTTCTAAAAATTTATGCAGTTCTCTTCCGCTTACTACTTGTTCATTGTTTTCATTTATTTCAATTTTTATTAATTCATTCATTAATATTCCTCCTAGTTTTTTCTTATGCACTTTAACTTGTACATGCATAAGTTAATAACTTTCTTTTGTTCTCTCGTTCATATTTTTAAGCCACTTCCCATGATGTATTTTCAAAAACTCTTCTTGGGAAACATCTAAATTTTCTAATATTTTCCCGACTAACTCAAACCATATACTTAAAAATTCAAGATTTAAAATATTACTTAATTGAATTAAATTTTCTTCTATTTTATCACTTAGAACAACTGCCCCTCCTAAAAATTCGCTCCAAACTGTTTCACTCAAGAAATCCTGTCCTTTCTTATTATTTTTAAGACTTAATGCAAAATGCATGCAATCACTTAATTCTTCTAATGTTTTTCTTTTGTCCATCTCTTTAAAATTATTTTTCCAGTAACACCATTTTGGCTTTAATTCGTGAATAAATTCGCCAACCTCATCTATATAAGCCACTCTAATTTTGTTAGGATCAATTTCTTCCGTCCCCATTTTATCTTTAAATTTCTCATCCAGCATTGCCTGTCTTCTTAGCAATTCTTTTACATCAAATGTTTTTAACGCTTCCATCTATTTCAGCTCCTCCAGTTCAATTTCTACTTTATTAAATCCACAGCCAACTAACTTTTTCACGTTAAGTTCTTCAATTTGCGAATCATCTTCATAAATAATTTTAGTCATTGAATCCAAAATCGCCTTATTATAGTTGTCTATATCTCTTTTTCTCTTATCCTTGAAATAAAGCGATATATGGACTTTTAAACCATTATCCAAAGGTTTACGCCTAAATTGCTTTTTAAGTTCACTACGAGCTGTTTCCTCGAATATCTTGCCCTTTTTAGACTTATACCTCCCATTTGGTTTATTTATCCAAAGTGTATTTACACTTGGTGGTACAGTCGATAATTCCAATTTTATCATTTATTTCCTCCGTCAATTTTATATACTACCCCTTTATGTTATAATATTAGTGCCAGTAAGATTAATACAAAAGGAGGTGTTTTTATGCGATTGAATCCTGATTGTATTCGTGATATACTTTTACAAGTTGAAAACGGAAGTTTTACACTTCCTAATCGTTCAAGAATCCAAGATACTTTTTTTGAAGAATTAGAATTTTTAAAAAACTATTCTTCAATTGAAATTTTCTATCATATCAATCAATGTAATATGATGGATTTTATTCTAATATCAGAAAATTTAAAAGAAACCACTATCTATGATTTAACACCCGCAGGTCATTCTTTTTTGGCGGATATTAGAAACAATACTATTTGGAACAAAACCAAATCCACTGCGAAAGAGCTAGGAATTAATTCTTTACATGGATTTAAAGAAATTTCAGTAAATGTTATTGCGGCTATCATCAGCAGCAAATTTACTAGAAAATAATATTTCTAATTCCATACCCAGCAATTGAGTTAAGTATTTTATTTCGTCTTTTCTTAGTTCTGGGTATTTTTCAATCACATCATCTCTTAACTCTCCGCTTAATTTTTTTAAATTTTCAAACCGCTCTTTTGCTTCATCTAAAAAATCCATTTTCTTATCTCCCTTTCTTTTTCTCTATCAACCTTGCTAACCTCTCAATTTTTTTGTTATTCTTATCAATCAAAATTCCGTTCTCGTTAATTGCTTTTGTTTTCTCATTTATCGTTTTCTGCATTCTCTTGTTAGCTGTTCTCATCTTTTTGTTTTCTGATTCAAGCTTTTTTATTTCACTTTGTATTTTCTCCATTTATTCTCCTACCCAAAAATTTCTTCAAAAATTTCTTTTTTCACTTCTTTTCTTCTGCTTTCCCAATTAAATGCTAGACCTTTGCAGTTCTCTTTTAACCTGTCAAGAACATCATCGCTGCCATTTATGCTTAAATATTCCGACATCTGCTCAGGATCTAACGTTGTTGAGATTATTAAGCACTTTTCTTTTTCGTAAAGCATATTAAATATATCAAACAGTTTTTCTTTTCCCCACTCTTGACTTAAATATTCCTTACCTAAGTCATCAAGAATTATCAAGTCTGCTTTTAATAAGTCATTAAGCACATCTTCTTCATCCTGATCTTGCATTTTCCAAGTTTTTTTTATTCTTTTGTAAATGTTCATCAAGCTTGTGCGGTAAACTCTGTAATTCTTGCATAATTCGTTATAAATGCACAAGCTATAAAAAGTCTTGCCTGTCCCTCTTACACCGTAAAAATACAGTCCTATTCCGTTCTTGAGAGCCATTTCAAAGTTTTTGCAGTATTTTTCAAGCATAACTTTTATTTTTTTCTCTTTGTCACTTTTTACAATTGCTTTTTCAAAAGTGCAATTATTAATTTTTTTAGGCAAACTCGATAATCTTTTAAAATATTTTATTTCTCCTTTTTTCTTGTTTTCCGCCATGTCAACATCGGAAAATGATGGGAAACTGCTAAAACTCAATGTCGTAGTTTGGTTTTCTTTCTCCAGCTTTATTCTTTCTACCCTCTGTTTTATTATATCTGACACCTTTTGCATTGCTATTTCCTCCGTTTTTTGTATTTTTATAGTTCTCTACCCATTCAGGCTCTAATCCTGTCCATTCCCTTTCTTTAGCGATTTCTATTGCTTCCGAAAGCCGTTTGGAATCAGGAAAATCTTTCAACAATTTGTTAATAGGAGCTATTGTCTTTATTGTTTTTTTTATTTCTTTGCGATATTTTATGTATTCTAAAATCAAGGCTTTGTATTCGTCTGATTTTTCAAGTTTGTTTACAAAGTCTTCAATTTTACTTTTTGTCTTTTCTTTTTTACTTTTTTCTTTTATATTATATTGGGTATTTTTAATTGTGTTTTTTTCATTGTGTTTTTTTAGATTTACATTTTTGTCACTATCGGAAGTGACACCTGTGTCATCTAGGGAAGTGACAACTATGTCACTATCATTTTTGTCATTATCAATTTTGTCACTATTAAGAGCAACATTTTTTAGATAATAAATGTTTGTTTGATTGAATCTTCTCTTTTTCTCAATTAATCCTTTTTCTTCCAGCTTTTTCATATATCTTATTACCGTTCTTTTATCTTTTCCTATAATTTCAGCTAATTTCTCAACGCTCGGAAAGCATTTTCCTTCTGCGTCCGCAAACCTTGCTAAAATCATATACATTGATTTGACTTCAAAAGACAAGTCAGTTCTATCTATTAGTTCATTTTCAACCCAGAACCAACCTTTTTTTCTTATATCCCTCATCTTTTTCCTCTCCCTACATCTTGCGTTTTTATCAAATTTATGTTATAATTAACACAAGATATAGTATTTTTCAAATTTTTGTTAGCACTCTTCGGAGTGCTTTTTTTATTACTTAAATTTTCTCTCCTTTTGAGTTATAATAATATCGCCAAACAAAACTATAACGAAAGGAGGTTTTATTATGTCTAAAAATAATATTTTCGATAAATCAGCATTTATAGATTTTTTGAATACTGATAATGGGTATTTTGTAAATATTAAAACTTCATTTGGAAATTTTGATAACGCACAATTAATAGCTTTGTATCCTGATTTTATTTTGATTTCTGTTCAAAGCAAAGAAATCTTTATTAACCGTAATGAAGTTTTATGTTTTGAAGATAATAGTTAATGTTTCTCAGGAGGATTTGTTCCTCCTTCGTTTTTTAAATATGCTCTATGTTCATAGGCTATGCTTAGCAGTTCTGTTATTTTGTTAAATTCAAAAAAAGTAATATTGTGTATAATTAAAACTTTTTCTATTTCTTTTGATATTCTCACCCATCTTTGATGACGAGTTTCTTTTTTATCCATTTTATACCTCCGTATTTTTGTATTAATTTATTAAACAACTAACTAAAATATCTAGCCAAAATATACAGTGTTATTATTGATGTTGCTACTGATAAAATTATTTGTAGCAATATTTTTTTCCAGTTCATTTGTCTCATCTCCCTTATTTCATTTTTACCCCCTTTTGAGTTATAATAATATCGCCAAATAAATTAAATCCACAAGAAAGGAGGTGTTATTATGGTTATTCCTAAAAATTTACTTGCTTCTATGGAAGCTGCTCAAAGATTAATGAATAATCCTAATATTCAAAGAATCCGATTAGCAATGAATAATATTCAAAAATTGCAAGAAGTTGTTAATAGTTCAGCATTCCAAAGCGTTAATTTAATCAATCAACAAATGAGTTTTGCTAATTTGACTAATCTAAACATCTTGGCAAAACAAATTAATTTTCCTATTGTTCACAGACAATTTGAATCCATAAGCTCAAATCTTAAAATTTTATCTGAAGTTTATCTAAAAAATCATAATTACTGGAATAATGTTATAAATTCCGCTATTGGTGCTTACAATTCTACTCAAGAAGAAGAATTTGAAGTTGTTATTGAAAATATTCCTGTAAGTATTATTAAACCTACGATAAAAGAAATTGTTATGTTTTATGTCGAACAAGGCATTAATATTGAAATCGCATTCCGATTAGCAATTTCGAGTTATATTTTTATTAAAATATACCCAGTAATTTTTATGATTAATTCTGAAGAATTAGTTGTCTTCCTGAATCAATTTTCAAAATACATTTACAAGTGTGGAAGTTCTGTTTTGAAACTCTCTATTCAAAAATATTATGAATTCCAAGATCCTGAAGAATTCGCTAAATTCCTTGTTGACCAAGGTACTTCAGCATTATTTGGATTTATAATAGGAATTTTAAAATAAAAAACGATATAATTCCTAGAATGATAATATACTCGCTATCACTATTTTGTAGATATTTACAAAGAAAAACTTCTTAAATCTTACAGGTATATGAAACAGCAATATATTAATCCAAAATTCAGCCACTATGGATATAATCTTTATCCATAGTTTTTTTATTTTCATCTCACACCTCCTCTCTTTTCTTTTGGATTGTTAATTCATAACCCAAATCATTTAGTATTTCCTCCGTTGTAACAAGATGAGCACCTTTACCATTATAGATAGTTTCCGACATAGTTCTAGCCAAAGAACTATAACTTCGATTTGTATTTGTACAGAACGATTTTAAACTTCTATGTTGTTCTGTTATTAAGTTATCTATTTTTAAATAAATATCTTTTACGTTCATTTCACCACCTCTTTTTTTACTCTAAAAAGAGTAAATAAAATTTAAAAAAATTTTTACATCAAAATTATACTCTTTTTTGTGTAAAAAGTCAATAAAAAAATATATACTTAAAAATCTTAAGTTTTCAGTATATATTTTCAAAAAACTTTATTTTTTTTTAAAGAATAAATATATTAAATAAAACGGTAATATTGCTATAAAAAATCCTATAATAAATAGCCAAATAATAATATTTATGATTATATTTGATTCCTTTGAATTATTTATATTAAAAACGGAAGTTTCTTTTTTCTTTCTTGCTTTTTTGTTTTTCAACAATTCTTTCGTTCCGATGGTTGTTTTATTATAAACTTTGTTGTAAATTGCTCTTTTAGGATTTTTTATTAATCCAATACCTTTTTTACCGTACCCTGGTATAAGAGCCTTTTTTAATTTTCTTTTAGCTTTTCCTGTGGTAATTGCTTTAAAACTTTTCGTTAGCGATGGCTTCCTTAAACCTATTTTCATACTTCCTCCTTAAATAAATTCACAAGTACAAAAAATTTCTCTGTTGATATTTTCAATAGAAGGTGCGTTTTCTTTGTGAACCGAACAAATATTCCATACTTTTATCTCAAGGTTAGCTTGTTTTAATCCTTTTAAGTATATTTGGTTTGCAATTTTTGTATTCAAAAAAGCAATAAATATTTCAAATATCTGCTTTTCTATATTTCTTTTAAAATTAAAATATTTTTTATTATAGAAATCATAATCCAGTTCTAATTTTTCATTTGGAAATTTTTCGAGAAAAAGTTTGAATGAACCACGAGGATTGCGATGTCTTAATTCAAAGCAGAATTCTTTAAACGTTTCGATAAAATTATCATCATTATTTATGTATTCTTTTAAATCTATACTATTTAGAATTTCTCTTGTTACAATTTTTCGTTTTTTTGATTCATTTATTACTGGTATAGAATTATCAAGCATTTTACTTTTATTCCTTTCATAATATTATTTTTATCAAACAACTTTAAATCTCAAAAATATATCCCAATTGCCAAAATTCAAAATTTTATATTTGTCATTTTTCTTTGAATCAGTTCTGAAACAATTCCGACACAATAAACTTCTTCATATTCTCTCACTTCCATTTCTGGATAGACATCTTCGTTAAATGAATAAAGATACATTTTTCCAGCTTTGAAAATTATTTTTTTTGCAAAGCGTTTGTTATCAATATTTACGATTGCCACTTGTCTATTTAAACTTTTCCAACCTTCAGGAGTTGTAGGACATAAATTTGGATTTACAATTACTTTGTCTCCATCAAAAAGTATAGGTTCCATACTATCTCCGTGTATTTCTAAAATGAAAGCTCCGTTAGACATTTTGAAATCGCTTGGTAGTATAAATTCTTCTTCTGTAAAATGCTCCATATCAATTTCTCCGCTTCCTGCTGATGCAACTCCATATACATTGAATTTGAAAATTTTAGGTTTTTCATACGTATTCAAAACATTAATTTGTTTCGGCAAAATAGAGGACAAATAACTTTTTTCTAATTCTTTTTTATCGTCAGGAAAATTTTGAATCAACTTTTCGTATAATTTTTTACTTACTTTTCTTCTACCCTTTTCAACTTCATTTAAATAACTAGTTGAAATCCCTAATCTTTTTGCCATTTCCTCAAAAGTAAAGTTCTCCCTTTTTCGTAATTTTGTTATTATTTCGTTAATTTCCATAATGTTTCACACCTTTTTTATATAATTATACACTACTTTTTTAAAAAAATCAAAAAAAGTGTTGACTTTTTACACAAAAAAGAGTATAATAATTTTGTAAACAAAAAATTTTAAAAATATTTTACTCTAAAAAGAGTAAAATGAATAAACTAATAAGGAGAAGAATAAAAAATGATAGAACTAAAAGAAATAAAAGATGTTGTCTCTGACGAAATACAGAGACAGATTGCAGACGGTACTCTCGTCAAAAATTACGATGAAGGAATAATAGAATTTACTGATGAGCAATTAGAAGAAACTCTGCAAGAATTTGCAGAAAATGGCTGGGATTCAGAAGAACAGAAAGTCATAAAAGAATGTTTCAAGAATTACAGTTTTGAAGAGGAAGAGGAAGTCAGCGTACCTTACAAAGACTGTAATGGCGGAATCGACTGGTATGATACAGGGGAAACTAGAATAAATTATTTTGAGATGAAGAAAGTAGGAGACAAGTAAAATGAACTTCACTTTATACAAAGATAATAAATTCATAATCCGAAGAAAACATTTTTATCCTTTAAGAGTACATCTCCTGAAGGCTCTAGGAATGAAAAGTGTTTTTGAGATAAGTACAAAAGAAGTAATAAAAGAAGCAAAGAAAAATAATTATAGAATAGAGGTAGAGAGATGAAATTTGAAGCATTAAAAATAGTAAATGATAACAGCAGTAAAGTGAGAAAAGAAAACAGCAAAAAGTTAGTGAACAGAATAAAAAAATTATTTAAAAAGTAATTGATGTTTTACCAAGCTCATTAGCGATAGTTAGTGAGTTTGGATAAGATATTAGTTATCTTAGACAATAAAAATATAGATGGGAGAGATTTTTTATGAAAAATAAAATAACAATTGAAAGAAGAAAAAAAGCTGGAGTTTTAGTTCCAAAACTAAATGGAGAAATTTTGGAAGGAGTAAAAAATATAAATATTTCTTACTCCTACGGTGAAACTGAAGAAGAAAAAAAAGAAATTGTTGAATTAACTTTTGAAAATTCTGAAATAGAAATTATTGATGTAGACTAATTTCTTTATCTATAAGTTTTGAAACTAGCTTTTCAGATATTTCAATCAAAGTATTAATGGAAGTAGAGCCAACGTTATTAGAAATTTCTTTAATTTTATTCCAATTTTTATCATTTCTGATATTGGAAACAAAATTATGCCCGGCGACTGTTAGGTCTGAAATTTCAAGAGTTACGGTTATAGAATTTTTTTCAATAACTATTAACTCTGCTTCTTTTAAAAAAAGTGTATGATATTCTATTTCTCTGTTTGAATAAGATAGAAATTCTTCAGGTTTTTGATATTTTTCTTTTTCTTCTTCAAATTGTTTAAGAGTGTTTTTATCTTTTAATAATTTAAAAAAGTTTACATCATTGTCATTATTTTTTAAAATTTTAAAAGATCCTAATTCAGCTTTTAAAAGAATATCACGTATTAAATCAGGATTTAATTGCATAATTACACCCCCTTTCATAAATAATTTTTCTCTGACAGAGAATTAAAACAAGTGTAACATTAAACAATATATTTTTCAACAACAAAAAAACTGACTATCTTTCGACAGTCAGAATCTATAAAATACTACATATGAAACGGTTTAGCCAAAACCGATTTTACTTAATAATTTTACAATATTAATTTCAAAAAATCAATAAAAAGCGTTAATTTAATCGTGCCATCTGATGACACTGCATATTTTTGCACAAGGCATAGCTACTAGAATATGTAGAGCTGTCATAATAAATCTTCTTTTCTAATATTTATTTAATTTTTAAAAGCAGATGGCACAATTAGTCAATATAAAATACATCTTAAAATCAGTATAAATAACATATCTAAGCAACAAAAGAGCTTATCAATTAAACAATTAAGCTAGTCTAAATTGCTGATTTGAGATAAAAAAATAGGAGGAATTTATGAAAACAGAAGAACAAATTAGAGAAA